>Ga0182015_10000060_pt1 | contig 139365 bp, 122 predicted proteins | sample 712P3MmetaG_FD_120478 | JGI IMG/M metagenome (GOLD analysis project Ga0182015, IMG submission 120478) | Permafrost microbial communities from Stordalen Mire, Sweden - 712P3M metaG | ecosystem: Environmental > Terrestrial > Soil > Wetlands > Permafrost | place: Sweden: Stordalen | collected...
CGGATTGTTCTTCGATAATACTTTTGTGATCGCCGCCGTCGTGGTGGTCTTGCCGTGATCGATATGCCCGATCGTCCCGATATTCACATGCGGCTTATTACGCTCGAATTTCTCTTTCGCCATCTCAGTCTCACCCTCGTATTAGGACTTCGCTGCGTTTTCCGCCCGAAAACAACTGACCATCACATACATCTATAAAAGCTGTTGGTTGCTTCGTCACGGTCGCGCAATGGAGCGGGGGACGGGACTCGAACCCGCGACCATCTGCTTGGAAGGCAGAGACTCTACCACTGAGTTACCCCCGCTCACTCCCAACAAAACTTCCGGCCAATGAGCGCCCAGGAAATATAAAATGCCGCCTGCCTAGCCCAGCAATCTGGAGCCTGGGACCGGGATTGAACCGGTGACCTCGTCCTTACCAAGGACGCGCTCTACCAACTGAGCTACCCAGGCTCGTTACCGGTCGCCCCGCATCCCCCGCCACGCAATCAGCCTCGCCGCCGGAGCTGCCGCGATTCTGAAGCTCTTCAGTCTTTGGAATACTTTCACCAGCTGTCCACATTCGCTGGCCGCCAGGTCACGCGAGTTACTGGTGGACGGGGGAGGATTCGAACCTCCGTAGCCCGCAAGGAGCGGCAGATTTACAGTCTGCTGGTTTTAGCCACTCACCCACCCGTCCCTCAAACACTTCGGAACGCTACAAACGCCACAGCCGTCCCGTGAAAACTTTCGGGACACAACTGCATCCCTCGTGTTCGAACAAGTTTCTGTAACCGGACCGCTGTGCGGGGCACTCCGCAATGCAGAAAGGGCTCGTGTCCAGAGACACCAGCCCTAGCGCTCTTGTCGCGAGGAATTCCGTCCGCAACCCTGCCAAAATTTTCCGTACGCTAATCTCAGCTGGCGGAGGGAGTTGAACCCCCGACCCTCTGATTACAAATCAGATGCTCTACCAACTGAGCTACGCCAGCACTGCCAAACCGAGCAATATTATCGCAGAGGCAATGGAATTGCAAGCAAGTTTTTAAAAAGGACCAACTGTTTTGCCAGTCCAGCAGTTATCCTGAATCCCGAACGCCCCAAGTGCCTAACTATTATACAGCCAACTGGGCTGAGCCGTAAATCCTTTCTCGCTACGGCTTTACTTTGCGGCAGGTTCGGCAACCGGCTTGGCGAACTGGCTATCCGCCAGCTCCACGTTGTGGCGAATTTCCGTGAACTTGATGGTGAAACTCGATTCCGCGCCGGTCTGATGGACGGTAAACGGCAGTTTCACCCCGTCCACATCCTTATAGTCTTCCACTTCAGCTTGAAACGTTGCCGTGCCGTCCAACGTGTGCCGCCTGTTGATGCTCCTGACCAACAGCCAGTTTTGCGTGTCGAAATACATCTTGTCGGGCTCTCCCTGTGCGGGCGTGGCCTCCACAACATAAGCATTGCGGTCGCCCACTTTTTCCGTGCCGGTGACCGTCATCTTGGAATAGATTTTTCTTAGATCGAGCGGATGATAAAAATCCGCTTCACGTTTAGCATCGTCCAGTTCCGCGCCAGTGAGTACCCGCAAGCCATTCTCAGGATCTTGCGACCATGCCGTAGTTCCATCGAAGCCCTGCTCAAAAGTCGCACCGCCAAGAATAATTACCGCCAGCAATGAATCAGGCGTCTTTTCGTGAATCTCCACTGTCCCGGTAAGATTATTCATTTTGGGAATCTCGATCGTCCCCTTCGAAACGCGCGAATGCAGTTTCATCCAGGCCGCGCGCCCTCCGATCGCATTCACGTAATGATCGAGAACCTGGTCGGCTGTGGGTGTCGCCGCTGACGTTGCTGCGGAAGTTGTCGCCGGTTTGGCTGGCGATGTCGCGGTCGTCTGGCCTTGCGCTGCAAATCCGGCGATCAGGCCAAGCAGAGCCAGCCCGCCTGCTTTCTTCCATGCGAATTTCATTTCGGTTCCTTCCTTCGCGAGACTTCGCTGACGGCAGATTTGTTGGCCGCTGGTGCGAATACTTATTTGGGATTATTGCGGCCAAATGCGAGGCTGAACTCGCGAAATTAAACCGCTGATTCTTCTACGCAGCCGAGACCGAAAACATTACACTAAGTTGGTCGACGCGATCGCAAATTTAAAGTGCCTATGTCATCTACAAAACGCGCATTGATCGTTCTAGCCGCTCTGTTGCTCTGCCTCATCGCCGCCGGCACCATTTTCTATTATCGCCAGAATCGCCCGCTTCCGCCAATTGTCGCTGGAACAGCTGCAACGCAAGCCCTTGTCACTCAATCGGCCAGCGTATTAAACCAGCTGCCGCCGGACGCACCAGTCGTGGCCTATATAGACGCAGACAGCCTTCGAACATTACAAAATTCTCCTCTCGCAGCCGCCCTGGGGCTCGCGACGCCTGGGCCACAGGCGGACCGTGACTACGAGGAATTCGTTCGCGGCACCGGCTTCGACTACACGCGTGATCTGGACCATGCCGCCATCGCACTTTGGCCGGCGAGTTTCGGCACACCGGCAAATGTTCTTGGCGACGATCGCGTTCTGGCGATTGCCGATGGGCGCTTCGACCAACAAAAAATTCTAGCCTATGCCCTACGCACTGGTAAGCAGCTGACTCGCGGCGCACAATTGGTGGTTGAAGTCCCCGGCAATCCCCCCATCTCACTTACTTTTCTTTCGCCCACGCGCATAGCTATCGCAGGAGGCAAGGACGCAACGGACATCCTCGATAAGATTAACTCTTCGGGATCGGGGTCGGGTTCCCGTGATCGCGCACTGCAGTCACGTCTTCAGCGAGTCGCCGGCGCACCGATATTCGCGGTCGCGCGAACAGATCGTCTTCCCGCAAGTTTCTATGCCAACTTCAGCGGCGCCCCGCAGCTTGAACAACTCGCGCGCAGCATTCAAGCGCTCACGCTGGCGGGCCAGCCCGATGGCACCAATCTGAAGCTGACGCTCGATGCGGAATCCGACTCGATGAAAGATGCACTGCAGATCTCGTTCCTGCTAGAAACCGGAAAAATGGCAGGATCCATAGCGCTTTCCGATCCCAATACACGTCGGCAAATGAGTAAAGAACAAATCGCTTTCCTGCAAGCTCTCATCAATCAGGCGCAAATCACACATCAGAGCAAAATGGTGCGCATAGTTCTGGACGTCACCCCGGCAATGCTGAACGCTGCACCACCACCCAAAGCGAGTGGCACGAGCCCACAAGCCGCGCGACCCGCGGCTCCGGCTTCCGCGTATTAAACAGCCCCTCTATCCGGAAGCCTGGAATCATGCAGCCCCGGCAAGTTTCGGTAGCGCCGTCCCCCCGCGGGCTTTTGAGCTGGCCGTCGTGTTCCCGCACCTCGATTCACGCTGCTCAAATACGCGCGGCTTTGATCGCAGCCACAGATTCACTCTAGGGGAAATGCTTTGAAAAGTAACTTCGAACTAATCAGCCGCAGCCGGGGAGGTCGCAGCTTTGCTAAGGTAACGCCAGGGGTTAACAGGAGTGTTGTAAATGCGAACCTCGTAATGAACGTGCGGCCCAGTCGAGCGCCCGCTCGCGCCTTCAAATCCAATTACATCGCCACGCTTTACGTGGCTTCCGGCATGCGTCGCGAAAGCCGAGAGGTGCCCGTACCAGGTTGTGACGCCATACCCGTGATCGATCACCACCAGTCGCCCGTACCCCGCGCGCTGGTCCATCACTGCGATTACGCCGTCCGCCGTCGCGTGTACTGGATCGCCGTAGTGCGAAGCAATATCCATGCCAGCGTGAAACGCGCCTTCACCGCTGAAAGGATCCAGCCGTTCGCCGAAATGTCCTGTGATCTCGCCTACCACCGGCCAAAGGCTTGGCACAATCCCCAAACTACTGAGCTGCGGAGTCGGTAGCAACCCGATCTGATTGTGCGAAGAAACTCCTACGGCTGAAGCGTTCTTCTCGAGGTAGCTGAATTCATCCAAAGATTGTTGGTACTCCGCGTCGGGCTGCCCGGCATCATCGTTGAAAGCAAAAGGCGTCTGCCGGAAGCGCGCAATTCCGTAAGCTACAGCCACTTCGCTGGCAAGTGATTGCAAAGAATCCAACCGCTGGTTCGTGTCCTTCACTTCAGTCTGCAGAACCTTATATTGTTGCTTCAGGGTGTCTTGCTCCCGCCGCAACGAATTGTAATTCGCAGCCTTCCACAGCATGCGGGAATAAGATCCCATCCCGGCCAGCACGGTCACGCCGCCCACCGCAGCTAGGATGGCCAGTGCGTGCAACAGGTAAAACGGCACGCGAACCCGCTGCATGCCGCCAGACCCGCTAGATGCAAAAAAGAACGTGTAATACTTACCTTTCATGATTCCTTTATTAATTTCCCGAGATAATTTGATTCAGCCTCTTGAAAACCACGCGTCCCCCGTCGTGGTCAGCCGAATCCGCCAGAAGTCCGCAAAGCGAGGCCTGCCCCGAAACCGCGTGAATTCTACTCACCGACCATGATGAGGTCAACTTCATTCTTATATTCTCCACGGTCGCTCCGACTTCTCAAAGCAAGGGGCCAAAAAAATTCGCTGTAATTTTGGTTAGGCTTTACCTTAGAGAAACCTTACGCTAGTGGCGGACTTTTATACAACTGGACGTGAGTGCAGATGAATGACGAAGGACAGCTGGTCGCAAGGATCATCCGTGCGCTATCCGCTCGTACTACTCCGCTACCACACGCTCCAGAAAAGCCGTCAATCCGAACCGAAATACTCCCCCGTAACTCGCCGCATGCGTTCCACCTCCATTCGACCATGGCAGGACAGCACAAAGTTCTAGCCTCCTTACCTCTGCCAAAACAAAGAACTGCACACCGCCCGCAGGGCCGCTCAGGCGCTTCGAAATCTTCGATTTTGCGTCTCGCTGTCGGTGATGATGCCGCAATCCTTGCGCCAAACGGCAAGCTCGAATGGGTCTTAACCTGCGATGCTTTTCTCGAAAATGTTCATTTCCTACTAAAGACTCATCCCCCGGATTCCGTCGGATACAAATCGCTGGTCCGCGCGACCAGCGACGTCGTTGCCATGGGTGCCACGCCGCGTTTCTTCCTTCTAACCCTTGGGCTCAGCGTAAAAACTACTCGGAAAAAATGGCTCAACAATTTTCTGCGAGGCATGGCCCGCGCCGCCCGTGAATTTGGCATAACAGTGGTCGGCGGCGACACCACGAAGAGTGATCGCTTATTTATCAGCATCACGGCGATTGGCGAAATCCAACCCGGCCGTGCGTTAACGCGCTCAGGCGCTCGCGCAGGCGACCTTATTTATGTCAGTGGGAAGCTTGGCCGAGCGCAACTGGGCCTGGAGGCGGCTCTTCGCGGCCAGGGAAACGATCCGAGCCTGCGGGCTTTGATGCAGCCGCATTTTTATCCCAAGATTCGAGTGGACTTAGGAGCGTGGCTGGCCGAGCAGCGCTTGGCCTCGTCCATGATGGACATTTCTGACGGTCTTTCGACGGATCTCGGTCGGCTGTGCGCCGCCAGCCACACCGGCGCTGAAATTTGGGCAGACCAAATGCCGGTGGCCTCAGTTCCTGAGAAAATCCTAAGAAAGCTGGGCGAGCCCCGTCTCGATCCCCTGCGACTCGCGCTGCATGGCGGCGAAGATTACGAACTCCTGTTCACAGTCCCATCTCAACGGGTTAAGAAGTTACGCGATGCTCCCGGCTTCCCACTTCTTTCCTGTATCGGTCGGATCACGGACGGCCGAACGCTCGTTCTGATTACGAACGACGGCTTGAAGCTCCGGCTGGAACCTCGCGGATGGGATCCCTTCAGAAAAGATTCCTGAATCTAAGGTGTGATCTCGGCAGGGTAGCCGAATATTAATGGTAGAGTTCCGGTAGCAGAATTGCCTCCGGCCATGAGGAAAAATTAATCAATGGCAGCACCAATTAAAGTTTCCGCGAGGTCCGAGACTTCCGTCACCGGCGGCGCGCAACAATTAAGCCGCGTCCTTCGCGCCGGCCCTTGGCTGATTATTGTAGCGATAACCTGCCTGGTGATCTTGCTTGTTGCCGCATTCCTCTGGGTTCGCTACTGGCCTTTCTCGCAAAACAGTGTGCGAACCTCGCTGAACGAAATTCTTCCGGCAAACCTCACCATCGACCACTTCAGTGCCACTTACTTTCCTCACCCGGGCTGCGTGGCAAAAGGAATCTCTTTCGGCGATCCCGGAGCAGCGCCGGGCGCAACAAAGTTTGTGACCATTCAAAGGCTGACGATTCAAGCCAATTATTGGGACATGCTCGTCCGGCCACACCATATCTATCGAGTTTTAGCCGACGGTTTACAAATCCACATTCCGGTAGCGGGCAGCGACGGGGGCGCGAAATTCTCATTCGGCAGTTCGAGTTCGAACATGACGATCGGTGAAATAGTCGCCAACGGAGCTATGCTGGAAGTTGCGCGTCACGATAACGATACGCTTAAGTTTGAAATTCATCAGCTCGTGCTGGACTCGGTAGGCGCGAACAGCAGCATGTCCTATCGCGTCGCCATGAAAAACCCCGAACCTCCTGGCGAGATTCAATCTTCGGGGAATTTCGGCCCCTGGCAATCCGGGAACTCGGGTCAAACGCCGGTTTCTGGCTCATTTACGTTCAGCCAGGCCGACCTGAGTGTGTTCGATGGCATCGCCGGCAGTCTATCGTCGCAGGGCAAATTTAGCGGCGCTCTGGATCACATCGCGATTCAAGCCACTGTCGATGTTCCGGATTTCACGGTCACCAGCAGCAATCACCCGGTTCATCTCGCGACAAAATTCACCGCCTTGGTGAACGGCACGAATGGCGACGTGCAATTGCAAAAAGTCGACACATCGTTTATGCGCACGGCGGTCGCGGCCACCAGTGATATCGAGGGCAAACCCGGAATGCCTCGAAAATTCACGACCGTCGATCTTTCGGTATCGAATGGCCACATCGATGACGTGCTTTGGCCATTTGTAACTTCAAAGCACTCTCCGATGGCTGGAGTCACCAGCCTGCGCGCGAACGTGATAATTCCGCCGGAAGGGCGTCCCTTTTTGCAGGAAGTCAGTTTGATCGGTGATTTCGGAGTGGGCGGTGGCCAATTTCGCCCAAAAACACAAGCCAAGATAGATAAATTGAGCGAAAGCGCCCGGGGTGAAAAGAGCGCCGATTCCTCGCCGCCCTCAGGTGAAGACGTAATTTCCGATCTCACCGGTCACGTGGAAGTACGCGGCGGGGTCGCAACTTTCACTAAATTATCTTTCAACGTACCGGGCGCTGCGGCTCAGTTACACGGGACCTACAATATGCTGAACAAGCAAATCGATTTTCACGGTACGCTAAAAATGGACGCGAAGCTGCCGCAAGCCTCGACGGGCGTGAAATCATTCTTCGCCAGGGCCATCGGCCCCCTTTTCGACAAGAAAAAAGGATCTGTAATCCCCGTGGTAATGGATGGCACTTACTCGCAGCCACATTTCGGATTGGATTTAAATCCGGTACACAAATAGAAAAGGGCCGCGCTCCACTCATCTTCTGCTCGGCGCGTTCACAGGAATACCAGATCAAGGACTAAGCATTCGAACTGCGCCGGCGCAGCACTCCGAAGCTGGGCTAATGCGGATGCGGAGTCGCAGTTGCAGAAGCCGACACGGAATTATCTGGCGTATTAGTTATCGATGTACTGGTATGCGTGGCCCCCGCGGCAGGCGCGACTTTCTGCGGAATAGCGGGCGGCAATTTGGGCGCTACTTTCGGAATTTTCGGCCCCGCGGAAACCGGCGCCTTCGTTTCCGTCAATCCCTGCTCGGCAGCATCGGCTGGTGGCGCGGTGTCCGCCACGTCTACCTGAATTTTTTTGGTCGGCGCAATTCTTTCCAGCGGTACCACATTCGGGAAATTCACCATCGGCATGCCCTGCGTGGCTTGCTGCATGAACTCCAGCCATATCGGCAGAGCTGCCCTTGCTCCCGTCTCTTTTTTCCCAAGCGATATGCGTTTGTCGTCGTTCCCCACCCACACGCCCGCGGTTATCTGCGGAATAAATCCGATATACCAGGCATCGGTGAAATCATTTGTCGTCCCGGTTTTCCCCGCGGAGGGCCGCCCCAGTTCTTTCGCGCGTACGCCGGTGCCAAATTGCACCACTTCTTCCAGCATGGCAACCATCGTTCGCGCTACCTCTGGCGGCACCACGTCATTCACTTTCGGCTTCGGTTCCTCCAGCACTGCGCCATCGTATGAAGTCACACGCTTGATGTAATGAGGCTCGATATGGATTCCATCATCTGGAAACACCGTGAAAGCCGACGCGTGCTCCATCAGAGTCAGATCCGCCGAACCCAACGCCAGGGGTAAATAGGGCGGCAATGGACTGGTAATTCCAAATTTTCGCGCCAACTCCACCACATTGAGCACGCCTACATGATCGAGCAATCGCACAGCAGGCACGTTGCGGGAATCGGCCAGCGCGCGCCGCAGGGTAATTCGGCCTTCGAATTTGTTGTCGTAATTGTGCGGCGAATAATTCTGACCGCCGCTGCGAAACGTGACTGGCTCGTCCACCACGGTGTCGAACGGATTCATGCCCATTTCCAGCGCTTCCGAGTACACGTAAACCTTGAACGAGCTGCCGGTCTGCCGCAGCGCCTGCGTCGCTCGATTGAACTTCGATTCCCCGAAATCGTAGCCGCCCACCATTGCCTTAATTTCACCGCTGGAATTATCGATAGCCAGCAACGCGGCCTGAGCCGCGGGGACTTGCTCCAATTGCACGCGCGCGGTTAACCCAGACAGCTCTTTGATCGAAACACAAACCAGATCTCCCACCTTGACCAATTTCGGCGCGGACTTTTCACCGGTCCACGCAAAATCCGCCGGCGTCATCATGGAGTGGTACGGCCCAATTTTAATCGACGCGAAGGTAGGCTCGGCTACCGTCACCAATCCGGTGACGTAATCCCCCTTCTGAATCGCGTCCCGCCAATCATCGCTTTGATATTTCTCCAGCGGACCTTCATGCAGCGCCAAAATGTTCGGCAAGTTTCCGCGCCATCCGTGCCGCCGGTCGTAGGAATGCAAACCGTCGCGCACCGCTTGATCCGCCGCTTTCTGCATCGCCGAATTCAACGAGGTGTAAACGCGCAGTCCTTGCTCGTGCACGGCCACCGTGCCATACGTGTGTTCCAGGTATTGGCGGACTTCCTCCACAAAATATGGCGCCAGATCGTTTCGCAGCGATTCAATATGCAATCCCAATGGCAGCTTCGTCGCGGCATCGGCCTCCGCCTGCGAGATTTTCCGGTCATGCATCATCAGCCACAACACCAGATTGCGGCGCGCCAGCGCGCGCTCCGGATGATTGACCGGCGCGTAAATCGGACCGCGAATAATCGCGGCCAGCGTGGCGGCCTCCGCCAGAGTTAGTTTGCCCACCGGTTTGTTGAAATAATATTCGGAGGCTGCTTCAAACCCATAATTGCCCGACCCCAGATAAATCTGGTTGCAGTACATCGTGAAAATTTGTTCTTTGGTGTAATGCCGCTCGATCTGAATCGCCAGCAAAGTTTCCTCAATCTTGCGCCGGGCGCTGCGGTCCGAGCGATTCAAAAAAAGTCCGCCGGCAAGTTGCATGGTCAGCGTGCTGGCTCCCTCCGCGAGTCGGTGATGTCGGATATCGTGCCACGCAGCCTCCAGCACCCGGGGGATGTCCACGCCCCAGTGCTCCTCGAAGTGCTGATCTTCCGTTGTAAGAATTGCATCTTTCAAAACTTTCGGAATCTGCCCGTAGGAGAGTAAAATGCGCCGTTGCAGCGCAAACGTGCCGATGGATTGCCCATCGTCCGCATAAAGCTCGGTCACCACGTTGGGCCGGTAATCCTGCAGCGCATGAATTTCCGGCAGGTCGCTGGAGTAAACGAACAGCAAGCCCACCGCAGCGCCAATACCCACTGCGCACAGCAGTAGAAACGTGAACGCCAGCCGGCCGAACATCGTGTCGCCGGTAATCTTCATTGTCGCGCGATAAAATCTTTCCATTGCATTGTCATTCTATCGCATACGCACGGGCCTCGTCGGAACCTACATATCTCACATGTTCCAAAGGCCCGTCGCGCGAGCGGCCCTCAACTTCTCTTCGGATTATTCCGGGCGAACGTGGGTGCTGGCGCGTAAACGCGGTCGGTTTTTAACGATTGCGACTGCGCCTCCGACCAAGTAGATTTGTGCGTCGAAATCCTGACGGACGGAGAAAATGGAAGCAAATCCCGTACTGTTTCGCGACCTGACATATATATTTCTCGCCGCCGTTCTAGGAGGTCTCATCGCCTGGCGGCTGAAACTTCCGCTCATTCTAGGTTTCGTATTGGGCGGCATCGTCATCAGCCCTTTCACCCCCGGCCCGCATCTTTCGAACCTGCACACCTTCGAAGTATTCGCTGAAGTCGGCGTAGTCCTGCTGATGTTTTCAATCGGAGTCGATTTTTCAATTCCAGATCTGATGCGCGTGAAATGGATTGCCCTGGGCGGCGGCGCGCTCGGGATATGTCTATCTATAGCTCTGGCGCTGGCCGCCTCCTGGCTTGCGGGTTGGACGTTCATCCACGGCTTCGTCATTGGCGCCACGATTTCGGTCGCCAGCACAATGGTGCTCGCGCGCATGCTGGCGGACTCCGGCGCGATGAGCACGAAGTACGGCCGCGTGATGATTGGCATCACCCTGGTCGAAGACATCGCCGTAGTGTTCATGACCATAATTATTCCGATTTTCAGTGGTCCTGCCGAGGGCCGCTTCGCCAAAGCCGCATGGACTCTCGGCAAAGCTGTGCTCCTGTTGGTTCCGCTCGTTTTTCTCGCTATGACCGTTGTTCCGCGAGTCCTGCGTAAAGTGGCTCAGACCAAAGACTCGGAACTGTTTTTGTTGGTCGCTATCGCCATCTGTCTCGTTTCCGCGGCTGTCGCGCAAGCTGTGGGATTCTCGGTAGCCCTGGGCGCATTTCTAGCGGGCCTCTCCATCAGCGGCTCAGAGGATCTTCACCAGGCGCATACCGCCCTGATCCCGTTGCGCGACGCGTTCGTCGCCCTGTTTTTCGTGTCCCTGGGGACGCTGGTAGTTCCCAGCGTGATCGTGCACAACCTCGGACTCCTCGGCATCATGTTGCTGCTGATCGTTGTCGGTAAATTTGTCATTTGGATCGCCGTGATGCGGCTATTCCGCTATTCGCTGTGGACCTCGATTGCCGTGGCCGCTGGTCTCACGCAAATCGGCGAGCTGTCGTTTATCCTGGTTGAGGGGGCCAGAAAATCCGGATTGGTTGGCGAGGAAGTTTTTACCGCAACATTGGCCGCGTCGCTGATTGCAATCTTTCTGAATGTGTTGATCGTGCGGTGGGTGATGAAGCGAATCGCGCCCAAACTGCGGGCCGAAGAGGCAAGGCAACCCGCGTGACGTTGTCAGGCGGCTTCAGTTTAGAATTGAAAACGCTCGCTCCGCGCTTTACTGCCCTAGCCCAGCGCGTCTTCCGCTTCTTGTACAGTAAGATAAGACTTGATGAGCGTACCAACCTGCGTCATATCGACCAGCGCCTTCACCTGCGTATTCATTCCCGCCACAGCCAGCTTGCGTTTTGTTCGCTGCGCCGCAACGTAAGCTCCCACCAACGCACCCAGTCCTGCGGAATCGACATACGAGACGCCGCTGAAATCCAGAATGAGTTTCGACGCTGTTTCCTCGCGCGTCGCAGTCTGAAAAGTGAAAACCGTTTGAATATTCAGCGAGCCTTTCAGCGCTAAAACCTTTTGGTCTTCGTGACTGCCAGCTGATGTAGTGATTTGCAAATGTTCCATAGGCATGACGCGCAATTCTACCGAATCGCCACCCCGCTGATTGTGAATATTGTGTTACAGCAGCTTGCCATGGCGGCGAAGCAAAGAAACCCCCAGTTTTGCTGGTAATCTAGGCCCATGGCCGCAAAAACCGATGGAGTCTTGTCAGTTGTGATTGGCCCGGCAAGGCCTGGCTTGGGTTTGGTGTGGTTGATGTTTGGTTTGGGCGAGTGTTGAGTGTCGCCATGCGTTTCGGTTTTTTGACGCCATTCTCAGCGCCGCGAAGAACCTCTCTTCGATTTTGTTCCTCCGCGCACGATTTTCAAACAATCCGAGCTTCACTCCACGATCGCGTCCGCCTCAATTTCCACCATCATCTCCGGCTCGACCAGATGATTTACTTCCACCATCGAAGTAACCGGCCGAATCTCCCCAAAGAATTCCCCATGCGCGCGTCCAACTTCTTTCCAATCCGTTATGCGCGTCACATAAATGCGAGTGCGCACCACGTCGGACAGCTTCGCTCCCGCCTTCGTCAGAGCGCTTTCAATGTTCCGCAAAGTTTGCACCGCCTGGGCATACGGGTCACCCACCCCAACGATCTTGCCCGCCGCGTCGAACGCGGTGGTGCCGGCCACTTGAACGAACGCGCCTACGCGCACCGCGCGCGAATATCCGACCACCGGTTCCCACGGCGAGCCCGACGAAATATTCTGCCGCTGCTGCATTGTGCCTCCTTAAGGATCAAATCTTGTCCGCAGTTCCGCCGCCACGATAGGACAAAGTTCATCGCGCCGCCCAAATATCCGATACCGCACCCGCGCCACCCCATCGTACACAAAATCCCGCAACGGCCGCGGCACGATGGACTGGATCCTCGCCAGAACGGCCCAGGCGCCGCCGAGCCGCCGCAAAATATGCAAATAAGTGTCGGAGCGCACCAGCAAATGCCCGTCGCGCGTCAAAACCACCATGCTATCTGGTAAGCCCGCCCGCCATTCCGGCGCCACCCGCGCGGCAAATGTTTCTCCCTGCAGCGGCGCGAACCGGAACGCCTTGCCATCGTGATCGTGTTGCAGTACGAATTTTACCGCGCCGTGGCACAATCCACAGTGACCGTCGTAGAAAAGATATTCCGCCCTCAGCGTGTCTTGCGGCACTGCGAAAAGCATAGCATGCGAGTTCCAATCGCAATTTCGGAAACGTTTCTGGCTTCACCCTTGCCACCTTTTGCAAAACTCTCTAAGCTTAATATTCAACAATCCTCGTTGGGGCGAGCCCGCGCGCATGAAGTGCAATAACATTCTCGACGCCATCGGCAACACGCCAATCATCCGCCTGAATCGGCTGGCCAAGGATTCTCCCGCCGAAGTCTACGTCAAAGCCGATTACATGAATCCCGGCGGCTCGGTAAAAGATCGCATCGGCATCTGGATGATCGACGAAGCCGAACGCACCGGCAAACTCAAGCCCGGCGGCACCATCATCGAAGGAACCTCGGGCAACACAGGCATGGGCCTCGCGCTGGTAGCCTGCGTCCGTGGCTATAAAGTGGTCTTCACTATCACCGACAAGCAGTCGCGCGAAAAAATCGACCTGCTGAAAGCTTTTGGCGCCGAAGTCATCGTCTGTCCCACGGCCGTCGAACCCGAAGACCCGCGCAGCTACTATTCTGTGGCCGCAAAACTCGCGCGCGAAATCCCCAATTCCTTCTATCCCAATCAATACGAAAATCCGATGAACCCGGAATCCCATTACCGCACCACCGGCCCGGAAATCTGGAAGGACACTGAAGGCAAAATCACTCACTTCGTTTGCGGCATGGGCACCGGTGGCACCATCTCCGGCGTGGGACGTTACCTCAAAGAGCAAAATCCCAACGTCAAAATCATCGGCGTGGATCCTATCGGTTCGCTCTACTACGAAAAAGTGAAAACAGGCAAGGTCGGCAAAGCGCTCACGTACGTGGTAGAAGGCATCGGCGAGGATTTTTTCCCCGGCACCATGAACCTGAAAGTTCTTGACGATGTCCTGCAAGTGAACGACGAGGAATGTTTTGTGTGGGCCCGCCGTTTGGCCAAGCAAGAAGCCATTTTCACGGGGGGCTCAGGCGGCGGCTGCATTTCCGCCGCGCTGAAAATAGCTAAGACTGCTAAAAAGGGCGATCTGATCGTCGCCTTCATGCCCGATTCCGGCTCCCGTTACATGTCCAAAGTTTTCAACGATGGCTGGATGCGCGAGCACGGTTACGTCGATGCCGAAGTCGCTCTTTCGGCCGCGGACGTCATTCGCGTAAAACGTCAGAACGGCAAATCGCGCGAGATGATCGTCGCCGGCCCTTACCAGACCGTCTTCCATGCCCTTCAAACCATGCAGCAACAAGACATCTCGCAACTCCCGGTTCTCGAAGAAGGAAAATCCATCGGCACGGTTTTCGAAGATCAAATTCTGAATCTCGCGCTGCAAGGGAAAGACCTCCGCAAGCTCGTCATCCGCGAAGTGATGGGCGCGCCGCTGCCGCAGGTTCCATCGAACGTCGCTATCGAACGTGTCACCTACATCCTCAGCCACGACAGCCCAGCTGTCTTCGTGGAAATGCCCGACGCGAAACTCGAAGTCCTCACCAAGTTTGATCTGATGGACACCGTCGCAGGTCTCGTCGGTCAAAAGCGCTGAACGGAACCCCGCACACGGGCTTCTGCGTACACTATGCGAATTGAAGATCTTAATCGGCGCTTGCAACACTCCGTCCTCGTCGGCGACGGCGCTATGGGTTCGCTGCTGTACGAATCCGTCGGCCCGCAACGTTGCGTCGATGAACTCAACACCACCCACGCCGACGCTGTGTTCCACGTTCATCAGACCTACATCGAGGCCGGCGCGCAGCTAATCGAGACAAACACCTTCAGTGCGAACCGCCACAAGCTATCGCAATTCGGCATGGCCGAACGTGTAGCGGAGCTGAATCATCGCGCCGTGAAAATCGCGCGCGAGGCTCGCGAGGCTGCTAAGCATGAGGTTCTGATCGCCGGCTCCATCGGGCCTCTCGGAATTGTCCAGCATGTCCGCGAGCTTCCTCGCGACGAGATTGTCGCAATTTTCAAAGAGCAGGCCGGAGCCTTGGAAGAGCGCGGTGTTGACCTGTTCCTGTTGGAAACGTTCAGCGATCTGGAAGAGCTTGCGGCCGCCGTGGACGCCATCCGCTCGTTTTCCCTTCTCCCGGTCGTCGCGCAACTCACCTATTCCGACGAAGGGACCACCTTCGGCGGCACTCGTCCCCAGGATGCCTGGGAGAAATTAAAAAACAACAATATCCAGGCCATCGGTGCCAACTGCACGATCGGCCCGCAACTTCTGCTGCCGGTGCTGCGCGAACTGGCCGCGCACGCCAAACTGCCACTTTCCGCAATGCCGAACGCCGGCTTTCCAAAGCGCGTTGGCGACCGCATCGTATATCCGAAATCTTCGCCCGAATATTTCGCGCTGTTCGCGCAGGAGGCGGTGGAACTTGGTGTGCGAATGATTGGCGGCTGCTGTGGAACCACTCCCGAACATATTCGCGCCATTGCCGAAGCGGTGAAGAAGTCGCATCCTGCAAAATCCGCGACGTCGAAATCCGCCGTCGCATCTGCAAATAGCACTATCGAAGTTGCGGAACCCGCCGAGCGTTTTCGACGCATCGCGGCCCGCGAGCCCGAAAGCAAATTGTGGCGGAAAATTCAGGCCGCCAAGTTCGTCACCTCGGTTGAGATCGATCCACCCAAAGGAGTAACCATTGACCGCATCCTGGAACAAGTCGGCCGCGTGATGGCAAGCTCCGAAGTCGATTCCATCGATATCAATAGCGGCACGCTGGCGCGCGTGGGAATGGATGCGCTGATGCTTGCCGGCGCGCTCGAAGCTCATGGTTTCGAGACCGTGCCACACCTCACCACGCGCGATTCCAACATCATTGGCTTGCAAGCGACGTTGCTTGGCGCCTGGGCTGTGGGCGGCGTCCGTAACATTCTCGCTATCACCGGCGATCCGCCCTCTCTGGGCGATCATCCCGAAACCAGCGGCGTTTATGAAGTCGACTCTATCGGCCTGGTGAAGGTTTTGTCGCGCCTCAATCAGGGCACGGACTGGGCCGGCAAGAGCCTCGGCGGCGCAACCAATTTCACCATCGGCGTGGCTGTCAACCCTGTGGCCGAAGATATCGACGGCGAACTGCGCCGCTTCGAAGCCAAGATCGAAGCGGGCGCGCATTTCGCAATGACCCAGCCGATTTTCGATCCCGCGCACTGGCAGTCTTTTCTCAAACGCCTCGGCGGAAAATCTCCAGTCCCTATCGTGGTGGGTTTGTGGCCGCTGACAAGTTACAAGCAAGCGCTGCGTCTGAACAACGAGGTCCCAGGCATCGTAATTCCGGAACCGACCTTACGCGAGATGGAAAAAGCAGGCGACGCAGCGCGCGAGCGTGGTTTCGTTCTGGCACGCCGCATGCTTGATTGGGCCCGCGCAGCACGCAGCGAAAGCATCGCAGGCGCCTACCTGATAGCCCCGTTTAAACGCTACGAAGAAATCCTCCAACTTTTTCAGTAATCGTCATACCACTTACTCACAACAAACGCTTCGAACTCTTGCAAGATGTTCGACAAAGGCTGTCCGCAGAGCAATTCGATGTGGAAGCAGTTCGGTGGGAGCCCCGGCATTCATGCGCGGGAGCAGCGCTTCAACGCTCCGGCAATATTGTCGATCGGATTACGCTGTTTAGCGCCGGCGGGGGAGAGCCAAGCTCCTTGAACGCCCTCCTATCGAGCCCGGTTTTTTCAAAAAAACCAAAAGCGCTTGCGCTTTCGTGGCCTCGCTCCCGGACTTAAGCCAATATCGTCATCGAGTTCCGGTACCCACGGCAGCGAACGCCCTTCAAAAACCGCCATCGGATTATCCACCAGCACCGCTTTAGCAACATCCTCGCCTCTTTTTTTCGCCACATGATCGAAGACTTCCTTTAGTTGCAGCGGACGAGTGCTCACATTATGCGCATCGCTTGCGACGAAGTGAAAAACGTTCATTCCCATCCATTCTTCAGCCACGTCCTGCGCCGCCTTTCCGAATTTTCCCAGCAGCGATTGTCCGGTCACCTGCGCATAACAGCCCTGTCTCAGCCAACGAAAGAGCCGTTCAGGCTTCGCACGAATTAAAGGGTTACGCTCCGGATGCGTAATGATCGGACGCAACCCGGCGAGATGCAGCTCATGCAACGTCTGATCCATGGAAGGCGGAATAGAGTAGTCGGCAAACTCTACCAACAGGTAATTTTTTTGGTTCAATGTAAACCGGCTGGGCTCATGGCGAATCTCGCGCAGGTTTTCAAAACTCAGATGGAAATCGCATCCGGTAGCAATCGTCAGCCTGCCCTCGAAACGCTCCTGCAGCTCATCCCGCCGTCGCTTTACCAGTTCGGGAACAAAGGCATGATTGGGATGCGCATGAGGCGTGGAAATAATGTGCGTAATTCCATCGGCAATCGCCATCTCTGCCATTTCGAAGGACATTTCAATGGACTCAGGACCATCGTCAAGCCCAGCAAGCAAGTGGCAGTGAATATCAATCATGGCAAACGAGGATAGCGCAGCGCCGCAGCGATGACAAACGCGCAGCGGCTCCCACAAACATTGTTAAAAACACAGCCGCCGCGTGAATTGGCCTGCATATTGCTCCCGCACTGTGAAACTGAACAACAACGTTTCAGTTGCGGAAAACAGCCGATGAACCTTCGCTTGGCCAGTGCGCCACCAGCGCTCATCTTGCTTCAGGCGTTTTTTAACTATGGTCGCGAATTCACTGAAGTAATAGCTACCTCGGGCCGAACTTTCTTTTAGGAGTTTTTTTTTAGTCATGCAGCCACCGGAGCAACAAAGATGACGGCCGCAATCCCAAACAACTCTAAACGGGCGCTGATCACCGGCATCACCGGCCAGGATGGTTCTTAATTTAGCCGAATTGCTGCTCGCAAAAGGATACGAAGTTCACGGAATCAAACGCCGCTCGAGCAGTTTCAACACGGAACGCGTCGATCATCTGCTCTCCGACTGGCACGAGCGCGAACTCCATTTCTTCCTTCACTTCGCCGACCTCTCGGACTCCACAAGCTTATCGAAGTTGCTGTACCGAATTGCACCGGACGAGATTTACCACCTGGGAGCGCAAAGCCACGTCCGCGTCAGTTTCGATATTCCCGAATACACAGGCGACATCACTGGCCTTGGAACCACGCGCCTGCTGGACGCGATTCGTGACACAGGAATTCCAGCGCGCTTTTACAACGCCGCAAGCAGCGAGATGTTCGGACAGGCTTTCGAATGTCCGCAGAGTGAAACCACCGCCTTTCGACCGCGCAGCCCCTACGCCTGCGCAAAACTCTACGGCTACTGGATGACGGTGAACGCGCGGGAAGGCTACGGCCTGTTCGCCGTTAACGGCATCCTGTTCAATCACGAATCGCCGCGCCGCGGCGAAATTTTCGTCAGCCGTAAAATTACGCGCGCGGTCGCGCGCATTCACCAGGGGCTGCAGGAAAAGCTCTACCTCGGCAATCTCGATGGCGAACGCGACTGGGGATACGCGCCGGAATTCGTGGAAGGAATTTGGAGAATGCTTCAGCAGGAAACAGCCGAGGATTTCGTTCTCGCCACCGGCGAGACCCACTCCGTTCGTGAATTCGTCGAACGCGCCTTTTCGGAAGTGAATCTCGATTGGCGCCGCTACGTCCATGTAGATCCGCAATACTACCGGCCAACGGAAGTGGACCGCTTGGAAGGTGATGCCTCCAAGGCACGCCACAAACTCGGATGGGTCCCGCAAACAAAATTCCGCGAGTTGGTAAAAATCATGGTCCAGGAGGACGTGCAGCTCCTCGAAGACAAACTCAGCGGGCAACAGGAACGAAAAATGTCGGTGCGAGGCGCGGAATGACCACGCCAAACAACACTCCATTATCCGCCGCCGTTTTTCAGACCAAACGAGTCGTCGTCACCGGCGGCGCGGGCTTTCTGGGCAGCGTAGTCGTGCGCAAGCTGCGGGCGTTGGGATGCCGCGACATTACGATCCCCAGGCGCGCCACCTGCGACCTCAGCCGCTGGGATCACATCGAACAACTTTTCGATAAAGCCAGGCCGCATTTTGTGCTGCACCTCGCTGCCACTGTGGATAACCCTGCGGGGCATCGCGACGTCGCTGAAAGCTTTTACAACAACGTGATGATGGGCATGCAGTTGATGGAGGCTGCCAGCCGCCACGGCGTCGCCAAGATGATTTTCATCGGTAGCGCCAGTTCCTATCCGGCCAACGCTCCGGTACCGCTCCGCGAACAAGATTTATTCAAGCGCCTCCCCGACCCTGCGCGAGTGGTTCACGGAATCGCCAAACGATTGCCCTTCATTCAGGCCCAAGCCTATCGTCAGCAGTACGGTTTCCATTGCGTGTTCCTCATCCCCACGAACTTTTACGGACCCGGCGATAATTTTGATCCCAAGACCTACTTCGTGATTCCCTCGCTCATAAACAAATTCATGCACGCCATCGAAACCGGCGCACCCGAAATCCTGATCGGCGGCACGGGCTGCGCCACTCGCGATTTTCTCCATGTGGACGACTGCGCGGAAGCGATTCTTCTGGCCCTCGAACATTACAGCGGAGGCGACGCCGTGAATCTCGGGAGTGGTTCCGAAGTCGCCATCCACGAACTGGCGCGCAAAATTGCGCGAATCACGGGATACGCCGGGCGCATTCAATGGAACTCCAGTTATCCGGAAGGCGCCACCCGCCGGGTTATGGACGTATCGCGTGCACAGAAAGAATTCGGCTTCCGGGCGCGAAGAAGCCTGGGCGATGGATTACAAGAAACCGTCGAATGGTACCGGTCCACGCGCGCCGCAAACATAGCCATCGAAGCAGAGAAAAAATCGCTGGCGCAAAGCATTTAAAAATACAGAGGGATACCCGTGATGCAAGCACTCGCTGAATCCGTGGAAAAACTATCGCCTGTCATCCCGCGCCGTGAAGTTACAATGCGAACAACCTGCCGCTCCTGCGGCAGTGGACACGTTGAAAGCGTTTTGGATCTGGGAAATCTTTACGTTTCTAACTTCTCGGACACTGCCGATAATCCGCAATGCCCACGTGTGCCTCTCGAGCTGCTGCTTTGCAGCGGATGCGGGCTCGCGCAATTGCGTCACACCACGCCGGGAGAATGGCTCTATAGCCACTACTGGTATAAGTCCGGAATCAGCGCCACGATGCGTGCGGCTCTTGCGGACATTACACACAAAGCCTCGCAATTTGCCGGCCTCACAAAAGGCGATAGTGTCCTGGACATTGGCTGCAACGATGGCACTCTGCTGCGTTCCTATTCCGTCGAGGGCATTCGCCGCGTCGGTTTTGAACCGGCGGAAAATCTGGCGCACGAAGCCGCCTCCGCGGCTGACCGTATCGTTCCCGAATTTTTCAGTGCAAAACCCGTGGCAGGCGAGCAATTTCGCGTCGTTACTTCCATCGCCATGTTTTACGACCTGGAAGATACCAATCAATTTGTCGCCGATGTGGCCAGCATGTTAATGCAGGAGGGCGTCTGGATTGTCGAAATGCACTATTTGCCGCTGGTTCTGGAGCGCAACGCCTTCGATTCCATCTGCCACGAGCATCTTGAATACTATTCACTCAGTTCGTTGGAACCCTTGCTCCTTCGCCACGGCTTAGCCGTTGCCGATGTCGAAACGAATGAAGTGAACGGCGGGAGCATTCGTGCCTACATCGTTCAAAAGAATTCGCCCACGGTTTATGTTACTGCGCGGCGCGAACGTGTGAACGCCATGCGTGCTCGCGAAAAGTCCCTGGGGCTGATCGCCCCTGCTTTCTACCAGGAATTCGGCGCGCGTGTACAGCGCATGGGAACTATGCTGCAAGAATGGCTGCACGTCGAACGCGCGCACAGCAAAGATATTTCCGTATATGGCGCGTCCACCAAGGAAATACGTTGCTGCAAGTATTCCAGTTGGACCACACTTTAATTACTTCAGCCGCCGAACGTAACCCTGAAAAGTGGGGTAAATTCACGGTGGGTACCTGGATTCCCATCGTTTCCGAAGACGAAGCGCGCGCCCACGCCAATGATTTTCTGGTTTTGCCCTGGCACTTTATGGATGAAATTCAGCAACGCGAGCGCGATTTTCTAGCCAAGGGCGGAAAATTGATCGCCCCCCTTCCGCAACCGCGAGTTATCACCTCCACAGGCTGGTACGGATTGCACGCCTAACGCCTCGGGCGTCCTGTCGGCGCTAGATCGTCCGTCTTTGTAATTTAAGGGCGCCATTTTGAACCACCCTTCACCGGCCCGAAGAATCTTTCTTCGTTTCTCAGCACAGCCCAGCGCCAGTTAATGCTTTCCCATAAGTCGCGCCACCCTGCCTTTGTGCCATTTTCGATTCTTGTTATAGTGGTTTTTCGCGTCCAAGAGCGATTTAGGATCGTCCGTTTCAAAACGCGGCCGTCGAAATCATACGCAAAATAGAGGAAACGAATGGGTGTGGAACGCAAACCGGAGTTTTTTGCAGGAAAAGACATCAAAATCGGGATCATCGGGTGCGGGTATGTCGGTCTGCCGCTGGCTCTGCGGTTTGCGGACACCGGGCACCGTGTCACCGGATTTGATCTGGATGAGGAAAAGATAAAAAAATTGAATGCTGGCCAGTCTTACATCCAGCATATTCCCGCCGCGAAGATTCAAGAACACGTGAAGGCCAAGCGCTTCGACGCCACTGCCGACTTCGCGCGGCTGCGCGAAATGGATGCGGTATTGATTTGTGTTCCCACCCCTCTCGACGAGCGCCGCGAACCGGATCTCAGTTATGTCGAGAAGACGGCGCAAGCCATTGCCCCGAATTTGCAAAGGAATCAGCTGATCGTTCTTGAAAGCACCACCTATCCCGGCACCACCGAAGAACTGGTCCTGCCGATTCTCGAAAAAGGCGGCCTGCGCTGCCCTCTTTCGAAGGGGCAAAGCGGCGATAAAACGCCGACAGATTTTTACCTGGCCTTTTCGCCCGAACGCGAAGATCCCGGCAACAAACATTTTGGCTTGGCGCAAATTCCCAAAGTCGTGGGCGGAATCAATCCGGCCAGCGGCCAGGCCGCCGCCGCGTTGTACGCCCAGATCGTGTCCAAGGTTGTTCCGGTCAGCTCCACGCGCGCGGCGGAAATGGTGAAGCTGCTCGAAAATATATTCCGCTGTGTGAACATCGCGCTGGTCAACGAACTGAAGCAGCTTTCGCTGCGCATGGACCTGGACATCTGGGAAGTGATCGATAGCGCGGCAACAAAGCCTTTCGGGTTCATGCCGTTTTATCCCGGCCCGGGGCTAGGCGGACATTGTATCCCGGTCGATCCTTATTATCTTTCCTGGAAGGCGCGCGAATACGACTTCGCAACGCGTTTTATCGAGCTGGCCGGTGAAATCAATACCGCCATGCCTTACAACGTCGTGGAAGCGCTGGTCACCGCGCTCAATAATCACGAAAAGAGCGTGAAAGGCTCGAAAGTCCTGCTGCTGGGCGTCGCTTACAAAAAAGATGTGGACGACTTGCGTGAATCTCCTTCGTTGAAGCTATTGGAACTCTTGACCACGCGCGGAGCGAAACTGGATTACAACGATCCCTACTTCCCTTCCCTTTTCAAAATGCGCCACTACGATTACTCCCACATGAAGTCGGTCGAGCTCACGCCGGAGCGTTTGGCTGGCTACGATTGCGTGCTCATCGCGACGGATCACACCAGTTACGATTACGACGCGATCGTAAAGCACTCGAAACTGGTCGTGGATACCCGCAACGCAACACGCAACGTGAAACAACATCGCGAGAAAGTCGTGCACTGCTAGAAACGCGCGCAGTTCGGCCTGCTCATCGCCAATGCGTGATTTGGAGATTCGCTTCGGTCGGAATCGCCCCTGTTTCATTGCTTAAAATATGGGACGAACGTCCTATTGCGCGCTACGGAGCTGCGGCCTATCGTGTACCTATGGCCGCTACCACAATGCAGAAAAAAGAACATCAGGACTGGGTCACAGACAAGGGACGCCGGCGCAGCATGCGCGTCCTCCTGAACGTGTCCGTCGCGGTAAAAGGAAAAACCGCGTCGAACCAGGATTTCGACGAAGACACGCGCACCCTCGTTGTAAACGCTCATGGCGCGCTCATATCGGTAGCCGCCCAACTGGCAGCGGCGCAGGAAATTACTCTCGACAATAAGGCCACCAAGACCAGCCAGAAATGCCGCGTCGTCTATGTCGGTCGCGCCCAAGCCGGTAAAGTCCAGGTGGGAGTCGAGTTCGTCGAACCATCGCCCAGTTTTTGGCAAATTGATTTTGCTCCCGAGGACTGGTCGGATCCGGGGGAGTAGGCCGGCATCGTTTCAGGTTTGCTCGCGCACAAATCCGCACCAACTGCCGCGCCTCAGCCCTCCTCGGATCCCAATGTTGGCCGCCTCAATTTGTAGTTTTCCAATTCCTGCCATCGATTAGCCGGGCGGAAATATCCGCCGCCAGCGGCCTTCCCGAAACTCTCTCTTCATCTGGGAACCGCGGTGAGCTCAACGCGGACGCTTCCATAAGGCATCTCTGCGAGAATCAGCACAGGCGTGTGTGCGGTATCGTGAGCGAACCAGGCCTGAAAGCTTGTGTCTCGAACTTCTCTATCGTGCTGATAAAGATGAATCGAAATCCTTGTAGCCTGAAATTTCCCAGCGTCCGCCGCCACGGTTTCCTTGGCGGCTTCAAGGCGTGCTCGCACTTGATACAAGTCGCTCCCATCGTAGACCGGAGCGCGAAATTCTGGCGTGCGCTGCCAATCCACGGCGCGCAATGCATAAAAAGCTCCAAGCGGATCGCGCGTGCCAGGCTGCACGATTACTGATGCAAGATTATCGCCACGCGGCGCCTCGCCGATCGGCGTCAGTTGCATCACGTGATCGTCCTTCTTGCCAAGCTCATTAAGGTACATCTCGTATTGGTGGCTCTCGAGGGTCGTCGCATCGGTGTAGGAATCGAATTGATCGTCCACTTCGAAAAGCGCGCGCACGGGAGTCTGCGAATGCAAAGACGCGCGGAAATGCCAAGTCTGCCAACCAAACAGGTCGCGGCGTTCAATCACGCCTATTTGTACCGACGCTGCAGTCGGGAATACCGCCCATGACAAACGATAGGTCAACGTTTCGCCCACGCGAAAAGGAACCGCCGATTCCGAGGAGGCCTTCGTAGCATCCGTGATTGGCGATTTGCGGGAGGCAGTCTGAATAGGATGAGAGTGGGTACCAGCGAGCTCGGCATCACGTCGTGATGCAGAAAAAATCGAGACAATCACAACAACTGAGAGTAAGCACGAATTGAAAAAGAAAGTGAAAGATAGAGCCACGGCCTTGCGTAGAAAGTCGATTGCGTTACCCCAATTCTTCGCGTGCCGTCTTCATGCTTGCCCTGAATTACGGGTGAAGGCAGCGCAGCGACGCATCTCTCATCGCCTTTGAATTTCGCCTTTCCTGCGCCCGCCCTGGGAAATTCGCGCCTGCGCAGGCAAATGCCGCGGCAATTCCGCGAAACTATCGACCATCAAATCCGGCGGACACGCCCGCAAACTCTCCAGCGCAAAACCATACGTGACGCCGCAAGCGAAAACCCCGGAATTGCGCGCAGTCTTGATGTCGACGTCAGAATCCCCGACGATCATCGCCTCCTGCGGCCCAGCCTGAAAATCCCGCAGCAGAACTTCCACTCCCATGGGATCCGGCTTCTTCCTCTCAAAACTATTCCCGCCATACACGTAGTGAAAATATCGCGACAACCCCAGCCCATCCAATATCGCGCGGCTGAACACAACTGGCTTGTTCGTAAGCACCGCCATCGAATAACCCTCAAGCTGCGCAAGCGTCTCGGCCACACCAGGATAAGCGACAGTGTTATCGAGCATGTGGGCGCGATAGTAGCTCAGAAAATAAGCCAGCCCTTTTTCGACGTCCGCCTCCGGCACCCCTTCACCAAGCGCGCGGCGAACCAGCATCGCCGCTCCGTTTCCGATGAAGCTGAATATCTTTTCATGCACATGTGGTTCGATACCCATGTGGGCAAGCGTGGCATTGACGGAATGCGCCAGATCGAGCTTCGAATCAATAAGCGTGCCGTCCAGATCGAAAATCAGCACTCGCACGCCCGTGAACCGTTTTTGATTTTCGGACCTGTCGCTGGTCGCGCGCCGGCCATTGTCGACATTACTCATTGCCCGCTCCGCGCGCCGGCCATTGTCGACATTACTCATTGCCCGCTCCGCGCGCCGGCTTGTCCTTCGATGTGCCCTTCTACTTTGTAAATGGCGATTCCACTCAATAATTTCGGATAAAAATCCGTGGATTTTTGTGGCAATACGTCTCCGCCCAGCGCAATGTCCGCCACTTGTTGCACGCGCACTGCATTCAGCAGGCACGCCAGCTGAGCCTCTCCGCGATCAACTGCCCCGATCGCCGAATCCATTTCCCTCTCGTAAACGATGGTTTTTTCCGCTGCCACCTGTTCGGCGCTGATCCCCAGCCCTTTTTCAAGGATCAAACGGTGCAGCAGGACCACATCCAATCCGCGTTGCGCTTCCGAAAGATCCGGCAGCGATGCCTCCAGATCCGCGTCGCGCCGCAGCAGAAACGTATAGAACGCTCCGCCTCCCGCATAGATTCCGATGGCCCGGCGCCCGTGATTTACGCGCTCCAGGTCTTTGCGGAATTCGGCATAGGTGCTGGCACGTTCCTCGTCGTTTTGAAACGGGTAGGCATACCAATCGAAATTCTGGCCCACAGCGCTGCGAAACTTTTCGAAATCAAAATTCCCGATATTACGGACTAGCCGGTGCGTGGGCAGTATCGTCAGTCCCTTGGAATGCGTGTTGACGAACGTCATCATCGCAAATTCGGTCCCGGCATATGAATCTGGCATACCGCCAGCCGTCTTTTGCTGCTCGCGCCACTGGTCCCGATTGTTCAAAGCGGTTTCGTAACGGTGATGCCCGTCGGCGATGATCAGCTTCTTATCGGCCATCGCATTCTGAATCCTTCGTATGTTTGCAATGTCCGCTACAGGCCACAGCCGGTGCGTCACCCCAAATTCATCCTGCATTTCCTGTGGCGCGGGCTTTTGCGCGATTTCCTCAAGTAAGGATTCGATGCGCCGCGGCGCATCGTTATACAGCATAAAAAGCTGGCCCGTTTGCGCGTGCGTGTGCCGCAGCAGTTCGATGCGATCGGCTTTTGGCGCGGAAAGCGTGCGCTCGTGCGGGAACACAACATGCGCGCCGTAGTCTTCCAGCCTCCCCAGCGCGATAAATCCAATGCGCATCTTGCGCGTGTGGCTCCCCGGCACAAAATATTCCTGGGAATAAACGTAAACGCTCGGAGCGCCGTCCTGCACCAGAATCTTCTCGCCTATCCACTGCTGAATTTTCTGCCCCGCGCGGGTGTAAACGTTATTCTCCGGCGTATCTTCAGCGCCGCTGCGTCCCTTTTCAATCGCGATCAGATTATAAGCACTCTCCGCGTAATATTTTTCCTGCATCGACGGTGTAATTTTGTCATAGGGCTGCGTCAGGACCTTGTCCAGCGGCACGCGGTTCGTATCGTAGCGGAAGGCGCGAAAAGGTTGAATTTCAGCCATAGGGCCTCAGGTGGCAGTGAACGTGATGCGTAACGCGCAATTGTATCAGCGGCCGCCGCACATTCCAAAAGCGGCAAGCACGCCAGCACCTGCAACCGCGGCACCTCAGCACGGGCCTGGAAGAAATCGCGCCGGCGGTACAAGCAGCGCGTCCAAACCGTCATGCTTGCTCGCCGCTCTTCAAAATTCCAGTTTCGCGATTTGGTTCAGCAGCCGGAGCAAAAGCGCGGGACAAGAAAAAGGGCGGGGCTTAGACCCGCCCCTGCATTGCTAAACAAGAAACGATCGAGGAACTTCGAACGCGGCACCCCGAAACCCACGAGCCGGCGGCGGGACGCCGGCGCACGCCGTTGCGAACTCCTACGCGGACGCGGCGAAGCTTTGCACAGCAGCGGTTTCGCTGTCGTAAGTGTCAAACACCGTCATCAACTTGGTAACCTGCAGCACTTCTTTGAACTTCGAACCCAGGTTCGCCAGCTTCAGCACCGCGCCCTGCGACCGGGCGCTATGGAACGTGGCCACCAAAGTACCCAGGCCGGCGCTATCGATATAGCCCACCTGTGCCAAATTCAGCACGATCTTTTTCTTCCCGGCCGCCAGCAAACTCTTCACCTTCTCGCGGAACGCGTTGCTCTCTTCGCCCAACACGATGCGCCCTTCGATTTCGAGCACGGTCACGCCATTCACTTCGTTATCCACCATTCTCAGTGCCACGTTCGCGCCTCCTGGAAAATTCGATACAGCATTTGGTATTGGCCTGCTTGAGAAGCCACCGCCCTGGGGCCGCGAGCTCTCACATCAATAAAAATCCGAACAAGACATATAATACCCGCAAGACCTGCATATCATCTTGCACTTCTGCGGTTGCAGCCGGGCCGAACAGCTTGGGCAATATTCAGATGCTTCCATCGATCCAGGCTCGGACAAAGATAAAACGACGGCCTCGATTGCGCCTGGCTGCTGCCACTGTGCCGCTTGCAACGCGGGTTTCGGCTGTCCCATTCCTGATAGTCCTTCGGACGCACGTTTATAGCACATCCCGGCCACAGGGAAAAGCAAAGCCCAAACCTGGAAAAGGCTGCAGCCATACGGGCGCGGTTTTTGGGCCGGGCTCCGCTCCGCCAATTTGCTTAGGGTCGAGCAATTGTTAGGGAAAGCGGCATCGCATCGGAGTACATTCAATCCGCTTGCCAATCGTACGCCGGACGCTTATCGGCAACCGAAGCGCATTCTGGGGCGTCTTATAGCTGTGGGCGGGGAGAAGGCCATGAAACCGAAATTGCTGTTCGCAATGATTGCCGCGGTTCTTCTGGCGGTTCCGGCGGTCGAAGCCCAGCGAGGCGGAGTTTCCGCCGGTGGGGGTGGACGGGCTGCTGCCCCTGCTGGCGCGGTCCACGGTTCGGGTCACGCTTCAGGCGCTTATCGCTCGTCATCCGGCCCCATCGCAGGCATCCGCGCACCCTCTGCCACGCGACCGCGCGCTAATCCTTTCAGCGTCTATGGTGTGCCTACGCCCTATCGGTTCGGCACTGGCAACAATCTGGGCATCCGAGTTCCTAACAGTTTCGCAGGCTTTCGAAATGGATCGGGTCACACGGGCGACCATCGTCGTCATCGCGACGGTTACCCAGGATTTTACATCCTGGACGGCGGCGGATATTGGTATGGCCCAGACATCGGAGATGATTCCGGTTCGCAACAAGCCATCGGGCAACAGGACGCAAGCCAGCCGGGCGACGATCAGTCGGGCGATAACGGCCAGCGCGGAATGCGCGCCGAGCAGAATTTCGCTCCTGCCCAGCAGCAAGTGGAAGCTGCCCCATTGCCGGATGTCGGCTCCTACACTTTGATTCTGCACGACGGGTCGCAGGTCGATGCGATCGCGTTCACGCGTTCGCATGACAATGTCGTCTACATCACGCCCGAAGGCGGCCGCCGGACCATCGCCATCAGGGAAATTGACGTCGATTCAACTTTGCAGGTAAACGAAGACCGCGGCACGCCTCTGCGCTCTCCGCTCTGAGCGCCGATGTCGCGGTAGCAAACATCGTATCAGGGCGAGTTTAAAGAAATGCTTGCCCGAAGCGAAGGGAGCGAAGAAGGATCTCTCTTCTGTCGTCACCGCCCACTCGCTAGCTCTCGCCCCATCATTTACTCTTCACCGCCTTGCATCGGTTTTGGCATGTAAAAACCCGCATGGACAGGCAATCCTGCGCGCTCAAACTGAATTGTGGTGTGCGTGATTCGAAAGTCGTGGGCCAGAACTTCGTGTACCTGGCTAAGCACTTTTTCGCTTTCTTCCATGTGCATGTCCGGAATGCGAATGTGGCAGGACAGTGCGTGCAGATCGGTCCCCAGCGTCCAAATGTGAATGTCGTGAACTTCCTGCACTCCTTCCACGCGCAACACCGCTCGTGCCACAGCTTCGAGTTGAATATTACGGGGCAAACCCTCAAGCAAAATGTGCGAGCTTTCGCGCAGAATCCCGATGCCCGACCATAAAACCATTCCGCCGATCGCGATGCCGATTACGGGGTCGACCCATGTAGCGCCGGTGTAGCGGATGGCCAGCGCCCCAGCGACGATTGCTACGTTCGAAAGCGCGTCCCCCAGGTTGTGAATCCAGACGCTGCGAATATTCAGATCGCGCCGGCCGCTGTGAACAGCCAGCGTGATTCCGCCGTTAACGACCAGCGCAAACACCGAGACCCACAGCATCAGCCCGGTTTTCACTTCCACAGGGTTGCGCAATCGCGCGACCGATTCGTACAGAAGACCCAGCGAGACGATCGAGAGCAGCACGGCATTGACGAAAGCCGCTAAAATTCCCGCCCGATGGTATCCATATGTTTTTTCCGGCGTCGGCGGCTTCATGGCCCAGCGCATCGCCAGCCACGAAAGCACCAGAGTCGGCACGTCGGTGAGGTTATGAATGGCGTCGCTAACCAGCGCGATGGAGTGCCCGGCGTATCCCGCAATCAGTTCCACCACAACCAGCACAAATGTGGCAAACACGGCGGCGCCAAGCGCAACGGTCATCCCCTCCGCAGGAAGCGAGACGTGCGAGTGCCCGCCCAGCCCGTGGCTATGCGAATGGCCACTATGATCATGGCCGCCATGGTCATGCTCGGCAGCCCCGTGGGTATGGTCAGCAGCGCCGTGGGAGTGTTCGTGCATCACTGCGATTTTAACCGTGATTGGCTTACACGCACAGGCGGATTCGTGAGTGGGTGAGTCGAGGCGGGTGAAAACAGCGAAGTGCCTCACGTCGTTGTGCTGAGGGCTTAGGCCGTCGGGTAGCGCGAAAAATCTCTCTTCCTGCGCGGCTAATTGGATAGATTCGTGAATTGGAGGGATTGGATGGTCGTTGCCATTTCATCGAGCTTTGAGGCGTCGGGACTCGCAAATACGAAGAGCACGATATAGTCCTTGTCAATCATTGCGACCTCCACCGCGTGAGCAAGTTCCTCGACAGGTACCATTCCCGGCAAAGCCACGAGCGAGGTCGCAAGCGGCAATTATTCAGCTGCCGGCTGACATGCCCGCAACACCATAGGTGTCGTCCATTTTACTTCGGGCGCTTCTCATCGACGCTCGCCTCGATCCTCGCCTGCATTTAAACTCTTACTCAGGCGAATACAAACTCTCACTCAAGCGAAAAGCCACCGGGCTATCTCGTTTTCGTACAGCTGGTGCTGGTCCCGTCCCTCACCTGTCCTCACGTTCAATATCTCCTAAAGCGTCCGCGTGCTAACGTCGAACGGAAAACATCAAAATGAAAAAATTCCAAAAATCGCGCAACAACGAAAGATTCCCCCTCACCACACCGCAAAATCCCACTCTCGAACTCGGCAGCCTCTCTCAAATGCTCGCCGTCATGGAAAAACGAGTCGAACAGGGCGACCCTTCAACGCGTGTAATCTTCTCGGCAGACGGACAAAAGCAGTCTTCCGCCGCCGGTGTGGGTGCGCAACTGCCCGGCAATCCGCCGGAGTTGCCCTCCGCGATCGAAGTTTCGCCACTGATTTCTAATCGTCACTCCGGGCGATTAGAAATCGCCGCAACTGATTCAAAACAAACGACCGCACCCATTTCTAATCGTCATTTTTTTGCACCTGTAGCGCGCAAAATCCGCGCCCTTTTTCAACTCCAATGCCGCGGCAAGCTGGATGACGCTCTACAAAGCCGCCCAGTCTCGTCCGCAGTGTTCCTCGGGCACCTACATCTGGCTGCATGGGAATGAACGCGTGTCATGAAACGCAATTGACTTACATTGTCGCGCCCGCCTACCATGATTTCAGGGTCTTGACCTTCAATTCTCAGAGGGAGCGCGGGCGGGACGCAGCGCTATTCGCCCGGCAATGACGCAGCAAGCTGCCAAACTGGTGTTCTGGGGTGTACGCGGTTCTACGCCGACGCTGGAGCGCGACACCTGGCGCTATGGTGGCAACACTCCTTGCCTGGAATTAACCGCACCGGACGGAACCCGATTCATTCTTGATTGCGGCACCGGACTGCGCACCTTGGGCAACTGCTTGACGGCCGCGCAACGCGGCTTGGGAATCGACGCCCACGTGCTGGTGACCCACTACCATTGGGACCACATTCAGGGGATTCCGTTTTTCCATCCCTTCTTCGAGTCGCAGAATCATTTCCAGTTTTATAGTTTCCAATCGAAATACCTGGGGCCAAACAGCCTGGAACAGGTGTTTGCCGCGCAACTCGCCAGCCCTTATTTCCCCGTGGACGTCAGCATGATGACGGCCAAGCGGGAGTTTCGCGAAGTGGACAGCGGCGACAAGTGGGAAGTAAACGGCACACGCATATCTTGCCGGTACTTGAACCATCCGCAGGGTTGTCTCGGCTACAGGATCGACACCCCGGGTGGCTCCATTGTTTATGCCACGGACAACGAGCCCGGTGTCGCCGAGTTTGACCAGAATCTGCGGCTGCTGGCGCAGGACGCCGACGTGCTGATTTACGATTCGCAATATTCACCGGAGCAACTGGCCTCTGACCGCAAGGGCTGGGGGCATTCCAGCTGGCTGGAAGGCGTGAAGATCGCGCGAGAGACAAAAGTGAGGAATTTGGTGCTGTTCCATCACGATCCGGATTCTTCAGACAAGGTAGTGGACGGATTTCTTTCGGCCGCGAGGCAGGAATTCCCGGCTACCTGGGCGGCGACGGAAGGCATGGCCATCACATTAAGCGAGCTTGGCGTGAACGTCGCCATACGCGAGTCGCGGCTGGGTCTGCGCCGGCGCCTGCGCTTTGCCGCAACCGTGACTGGACAGACCGAGGACGGAACGCCCTTCGAAGAAAAAGGAATGGTTCGCGATCTGAGTTTGCATGGAGCTTACCTGGCGTTGAACAGCCGGCCTCGGCTGCAATCGGAAGTTCGGGTGGTAATCGAAGCCACGGGCGATCCTACCCGTTCCAGCGTGCTATCGCTGCGCGGGAATGTGGTGCACTTCGATCCGGGACGCGAGAAAACTCACAATGGCGTGGGCGTCGTTTTTATCGAGGATCCCGACCCGGGCCGGCCGCGCGATTAGCGTCCGGCGTGTGAATATGTTCCGGCCGGAAACCGAGTCCGACAACGCGCGCCGAAATTCGCCGCAACACTGGAAACAATTGAAGCAGTTTCAAAGCGAGCGGAAGCTTCCGGATTTTCGTACGGCCGGCAAGCGCGGAGTTGACGAATCGCTTGTGAACAAAAACCTGCAGGCGCTGCGTCATTCGCGTAGGAAATTCCCGCCGCTCCTGCACTTTCTTCAGATCCTCATCGGTTACCCTGTCCTGCACCAGCGGCCGCGCCAGAATATTGGCCGCAGCCACCGCGTCCTGAATCGCAAGATTAATTCCCACGCCACCGATAGGAGACATGGCATGCGCGGAATCGCCAATGCACAGAAGCCCGGGGCGAGACCACTTCCGCAAATGATCGACAGCCACGGACAGGAGCCTGATGTCATTCCAGTCTTTCAGCTCCGCGGTACGGTCGCGCAGAAACGGAGCGATGCCGGCAAGGTCGTCGCGAAAAGCCTGCAGGCCTTTCTGTTTCATTGCATCGAAGTCTCCTTTGGCAATTACGTAAGCGCACTGCCAGTACTCGTCGCGATTGAGCATCACCAGAATTTTTCCGCCACGGAAACGCCCGAGGGTCTGCTCCGGATCGTCCGGCTTGCGCGGAATTCTCATCCACAACACATCGATAGGGGCCCCCAGGTCGATGGCCTGCAGACCTGCTTTCGCGCGGACAAGCGAGTGTCGGCCGTCTGCACCAACGGTAAGAGGCGCGCGCACTTCGAGCGCACCTCGAGGCGTCTTGGCGCGAACTCCGGCGATGCGGCCGTTTTCTTCGATCAGATCGGTGACCTCTGATTCCATACGCAGAAAGAAATTCGGATAAGCCTTCGCTTTTCCCGCGATGAAATTCAGAAAATCCCACTGGGGCATGAGGCCTACGAATTTGCAGTGCGTCGGTAGGTGCGTGAAATCCGCTACCGTGACCTGGAATTCCTCGATTTGCGCGCCGACGCTGGGCAGTTCCTGATGCGGGCGCTTCAGGAACTCTTGGAGTAGGCCGAGTTCGTACATCAATTGAAGCGTCGAGGGGTGAATCGTGTCGCCGCGGAAATCGCGCAGGAAATCTTTGTGTTTTTCCAGCACGACGACTTCGATGCCGGCGCGCGCCAGCAGGAAGCCGAGGACCATTCCGGCTGGCCCTCCGCCGGCGATGCAGCAGCGGGTTCTTACCGATTCGAAAGCGAGATTTTCTTCGGGCATTGGCCGCAATCCCCTGATCGGAATCGGTTCAGGACGCTGTAATTAGTTTGCCAGTTTTGTGCAGCACATAACAGACGCAAAGCAACGCAGCGACTGGTTAACGGCGTTTGGCGATGAAGCCTGCGGTCGGCCGGGCGGTATTGCAATGGTGGACTACTGAATTAGCGGTGAGCGACTTCGACCAGCGCCGGTAATTTCGCAAGCTCGGCGTCGAGGTCGGCAAGCGCACGGGTAAGTTGTTCGCGATATCGCGGATCCTGATGAGACTGCAATTGTTTCTCCACGCGTGCGCGGGAGAGCAGAACGATTTCGCGCTGGCGACGTATTTCGATTTGATCCTGGCTTAGCTGCTTTTTGGCGTGACGATCTGCTTTCGACTGGAATTCCTGGACCTGCCCTTCGACTGCTTTGCTTTCCCATCCCCTGGCCATACATAAATTCTAAATTGGTCGCGGCAAAAACAAGCGTTAAATTTTTAAAATAGTTTCCTTGGTTCTTTGCGGCGGCGGGCGGAACGTGGAGATGATGAAACCGGGTAAGGTCGCGCATGAATCCTTGCCCCCGATGAATAGTTAAGGAACAATCGTGGGCGGCAAACGGGGTGCACACAACTTCATCGTGCCATTCGCGGGTGATTGAATGAAATACGAAGCGATCATAATCGGAGCGGGACAGGCGGCGAAACCGCTTGCGTATGCTTTGGCGGATCGGGGCCTGAAGGTTGTATTTCTGGAACGCGCGTATCTGGGCGGCTCGTGCATCAATACCGGATGCACTCCGACGAAGACCATGGTGGCCTCGGCGCAGGTGGCTTATTACGCACGCAATGCCGCGCGCTGGGGAGTGCGCGCCAGTGATGTGGGCGTGGATCTGCCGGCGATTGTGGCGCGAAAGAAAAAAGTTGTTGAGAGCTTTCGCACCGCGATTCAAAAGCGCGTGGATAAGACGCCGAACATTACTTACGTTCATAAACATGCGCGATTGACTGGGCCACATTCGGTGGAAGCGGACGGCGAGACTTTTGAGAGCGACAAGATTTTTATCGACACCGGCACACATGCGAATATTCCCAAGATTACCGGCATCGACTCCGTTCCTTTCCTTACCAATGAGTCGATCATTGAGTTGCAGGCGCTTCCCGAGCATTTGCTGGTGCTGGGCGGCGGGTATATTGGGTTGGAATTCGCGCAGATGTTCCGGCGGTTCGGCAGCCGCGTGACGATCGTTCACCGCGGCGAACGGATCCTGCCGAACGAGGATGCGGATATCATCGAAAGCTTGCAAAATGTGCTGCGGGCGGAGGGCATTGAATTTCAATTCAACGCCAGTACGACGAAAGTCAGCGGAGCTGCTGGCGATATCGAGCTGGCTATTGCGAACAAGCAAGGCATGCAGAGTTTGCGCGGATCGCATTTGCTGGTGGCTACTGGACGCAAACCGAATACGGATGATCTGGGGCTCGATAAGGCAGGGGTCACAACGGACGAGCGCGGTTACATCAAGGTGAATGAACGGCTGGAAACAAATGTGCAGGGGATTTGGGCGCTCGGGGACTTAAACGGCGGGCCTGCGTTTACTCACATTTCGTACCATGATTATCAGATCGTGTATGGAAACGTGTATGAGGGGAAAAATTTGAGCACGCGGAATCGCTATTTGCCCTATTCGCTTTTTACCGATCCGCAGCTTGGGCGCGTGGGGATTACGGAGAGCCAAGCGCGCGCTTCCGGCGAGAAATTTAAGATTGGGAGGTTTCCGATGTCTTCGGTGTCGCGCGCGATTGAACGTGATGAGACTGCGGGGCTGATGAAGATTATTGTGGATGGCGAGAACGACAAAATTCTGGGAGCCGCCATTTTGAGCAGCGAGGGTGGTGAGCTGGTGCAGATTCTTGGCGCGGTGATGTTGGCTGAAGCGCCTTATACCTTGCTGAAGGGCGCGGTGTTCATCCATCCGACGCTGGCTGAGGGATTTTATGGGCTGATGGAGTCGGTGAAGCCTGCGAATTAGTTTGGTACTGAAGCCCAATGTGGGGGCGGAGCTTGGTTCGCGATGCAATTATCGCCTATTTCAGGGCGCCGATTTGGTAGTCCAGCGCGGATATTTCTGCGGCGTAATCGTATTTGGCGCTGGTTTCCGTGATGGCGGCCTGGGTTTGGTTCAATTGCGCTTGGCTTAGTTCAATGATGGAGCTTAAACCTAATTTGTACCGCTGTTGCGCTAAATCAAGGGCCTGGTTCGCGGCATCGAGGAGTTGTTGCGTTATGGACAAGCGCTGGAAGCCTGAATTTGCGTTCAACCATGCGGTGCGCAAGTCGCGCACGATGGCGTTCTGCGTGTCGCGAAGATATTGCTCCTGCGCGTTGGCTTGTGCCGTCGCTTCGGCGTGAAGCGCGTTGAACTGACGTCCATTGAAAATGGGAATGTTCACATTGAAACCCGCAGCGGCGTAACGCGGGCCCAGCCCTGCCTCGGCAATTGGAATCAGTCCCGCTACTCCGACGCCGCTGATGGTTGGAAACCAGAGATCGCGCTGCGCTGTTGCATAGCTTTGCGCCGCGTTTACATCCAAGCGTCTGCTGACAAGCTCCGGGCGACTCTGTATGGCCTGAGCCATGAGGGTGGGAAAATTCGCGGGAGGCGCGGGAGGAACTGGCGTCTCGCTTAGCTGGAATGTTCTCGATTCGGCGAGGCCCAGCGCCACGGAGAGGTCGGCGAATGAAGCTTGAAGATTATTCTGTGCTTGTACCAACAGAAGCTGCGCTTGAGAGAGATCGACGTTTGCGAAGCTTACGTCCAGCCCGGATTTCAGCCTGTTTTTTTCCATCTCGGTGACTTGATCGGCGACGAGCTGGCGATCTTTCACTGTTTCCTGCGCCACTTGCAGCACGGCCTGGGCCTTCAGAACGTTGTAGTAGGCGGCGTCCACTTGCAGCAGGACGTCTTCTCTGGTTGTTGTGACATTTTCTTCCTGGGCCTTGGAGTGGAGTACAGAACTTTTGACCAGCTCGTGAGTGCGGCCAAAATCGGTGACTAATTGTTGGACTGTGACGCCCTGCGCAAAACGGGTGAGAATCAGCGAGTTATTAAGGGCGCCGGCGCCTACGCGGCTATTGTTCTCAGCCTCGACTCCGGTGACGCTGCCGAATACGCGCGGGTAGTAATCGGAGCGAACTTCGGTGACATGGGCCTTCGCGGCGTTCGCTAGGTAAGACGCCGCTTGAATTTGCGGATGGTTTTGGATTGCAATTTTCTCCGCTTGTTGCAGCGTGAGATTCTCGGGGACAGTCGTGGTCGAAGTTTGCTGCGAGGACGGCATTCCCGCCTGTAGGGTTCCTGCTTCCACGTGCATTTGCGCCGAGGCTCGCGTGGGGGTGCATGACGCCGTAAACAAAATCATCAGGGACATCGAGATATTTCGGCGATTCATTAATGAGCCTCCTCGGCTACGAGCGAAGCGGATGATGCTTCCGCCCGGCGGCGATACATGATGAGGTAGGCCGCGGGGACCACGAAGATGGTAAGGACGATCGAAGTGAGCAGGCCGCCGATAATGACGCGCGCCAGCGGAGCGTAGGCTTCGCTTCCTGTTTCAAGTTTGAAGGCCATCGGGAGCAAGCCTACGACCGTTGCCAGCGACGTCATCAAAATCGGCCGCAGGCGGATGCGGCAGGAATCGACGACCGCCTCAAGCAGCGTGTGCCCCTGTTCGCGCAACACGTTGGCGAAATCGACGATCAAAATGCTGTTGGAGACGACCATGCCTTGGAGCATCACGATGCCCATCAGTGACTGAATGTTCAGCGTGGTTCCGGTGAGCGCTAGCGTGAGAATCACCCCGATCAGTCCGGTGGGCACAGCCAGCACGATCAGAAACGGATCTACAAAGGAAGAAAACTGCGCGACCAGGATCAGGTACACCAGCAGAACGGCGAGAAATAATCCGAGCCCGAAACTTTTGAATGAGGAATCCATGGTGGTGACCAGGCCACGAACGTCTACGCGTATGTTGGGTGGTAGCTGAGTGTTGGCGATGATTTTCGCAATTTCTTTTTGCGGACGGCCCAGGTCTTCTCCGGTGGGCGCGACGTAAATATCGATCGAGCGCTGCAATTGATAGTGGTCCACTTCCGTCGGCGTCAGGATAGGCACCACGTCAGCAACCTGATTTAGGTAGGTGGGCATTTTCAAATTTGTCGAATGCAGCGGCATCGCTTTCAAGTCTTCAATCGATTTCACCTGGTTTTCCGGATACTGCACGGTGACGAAATAATTGTTGCCATTTTTCGGATCGACCCAGTAGCTCGGAGCAATCATCACGTCTGAGGTGAGCGCAGTGATGAGGTTGTCGATCACTTCCTTCGGCGTCAGGCCAAGTTCGGCGGCGCGTTCGCGGTTCACGTTTACCTGCAGCGCGGGATAATCCATGTCCTGCGGAACGTAGACGTCGGAGACACCGCGCAAGGTCTTGAATTGGCGCGCCAAGTCTTGGGCAAGGAGATCGTCCACCTTTAGATCCATGCCGCTCACCTGCACGTCGATAGGCGCTGGCTTGCCTTGATTGAGAACCGCGTCGACCAAGCCGCCCGACTGAAAATAAGTTCGCAACTGCGGCAATTGCGTGGCGATGCGGCGGCGGACTTCGTCCATGTAAACGAAACTACTTACGGAGTGATCCTCTTTCAGGCCCACTTGGACGAAGGCGGTGTGCATGCCTGAATTTGGGGTGAACAGAGCCGAGAGATCGGCCATAACCCCGATGTTCGAGACGACCGTATTTAAATCTCCAGGGCGCACCAGCTGGTGCACGATGTCCTCGACCTGCTTGACATAATTGTTAGTGACTTCGATACGTGTGCCGGTTGGGGCTTTCAAGTTGATGACGAACTGGCCTGCGTCCGAGCGTGGAAAAAATGAAACGCCGATGAACGGGATGAAAATAAAGCTGAGCAGGAAGATGGCGGCAAAGATGAGGAGCGCTTCGCGCGGGCGCTCGAGAGTTTTCCGGACGTATTTTTCATAGACCATCAGCATTTTCTCGAATCTGGTGTTGAAGCCTTCGTGGAATCGCCTGCCCCAGGATCTCTTTTCTTGCGGGACGCTATCGAGCTGGTGGTGTGCCGGCTTCAGGAAATATGCGCAGAAGAGCGGCACGACTGTAACTGCGTCAAAATAGGAGGCGAACAGCGCCAAAACGACGCCGAGTGCCAGCGCCGAAAATAAATATTTGCTGACACCGAACAGCAGGGTAACCGGAAAGAAGACCACAACGGCGACCAACATAATTGCCAACACGGCAAGCGCGACTTCGTTCGCACCTTTTACCGCGGCTACTTTCGGGTCTTCACCCAGTTCGATATGGCGGTAAATGTTTTCGATTACCACCACGGAATCGTCGATCAACCGCGAAAAGGCCAAGGCCAAACCGCTAAGGACCATACTGTTGATGGTTTTGTCCGCTGAATGAAGGATGAAAAAGGTGACGAGGACGGAAAGTGGTATGGAAAGGAAAACTGCCGCTGTGGCTCGCATACTACCGAGAAAAAGCAGAATCATTACAGCCGTGAGGAATAGTCCGATGCCGCCTTCGCGTAGCACCGTGGAGATCGCCTGTTTTACGAAAACTGATTGATCGAAAACGACGTGAGTATGCAACCGAGCCGGGATGTCTCGAAGGTTTGTAATCGCTTTTCGGATTCCGTTCACCACTGCGATGGTGTTGGTGTCGCCACCTTGTTTCAGAATCGGCGCGTACACCGACTTCTGCCCGTTGACGCGCACGATGTTGTACTGCTGATAGGAACCATCGACGGCCTGGCCCACGTCCGAAAGAAAGACCGATTTCTGCCCTTCGGTTTTTAGCGGCAACTGGTTCAAAGCCGCGGGGTTGGAAACCTGCCCGTTGGTGTAAATGTTGTAATCCATGGGCCCCAGGCGCACGTCGCCCGCCGGCAAAATCAAGTTCGATTCATCCACCGAGCGCACTACATCCATGGGGCTGAGTTCATGGGCCTGCAATTTCAGCGGGTCCACGTAGACCATGATTTGGCGGTATTTTCCGCCGTAGGGTGGCGGAACCGTGGCGCCAGGGACACCGGCCACCTGATTGCGGATTTGATATTGCAGATAATCGTGGAGCTGGGTTTCGTTGAAGCCCTGACCTTCGACGGTGAGCAAGCAAACTGGAAGGCTGGAGGCGTCGACTTTCAAAACCACTGGGGGAAGCGTTCCTTCCGGCAAGCGCCGCAAATCGGCCATAGCTAGATTTGAAATATTGGTGACGTCAGCGTTCGCGTCGGTACCTGGTTGAAAATAAATTTTGATCAGGCTGACTCCAGCCAGCGAGCGCGATTCCATGTGGTCGATACCGCTGCCCAAAGTAAAGAACCGTTCAAATGTGTCGGTAATATCCGCTTCGATTTGCTCGGGCGGCATACCGTTGTAAAACGTGGCGACCAGCACGACTGGAATGTTGATAGGGGGAAACATGTCGACCGGCATTTGTGCCAGGCTGGTAACTCCCAGAACGCAAATGAAAAGGCAGACGACGATGATGAAATAGGGATGTTTAATTGCAAATGTCGGCATGAGGTTTTATTCCGCTCCCGGCGCGGCTACGATCTGCGGCGAAATGAGCTGGCCTTCCTTAAACTGATTCTGCTCGCCGAATACCACCATTTCGTTTTCGTTGAGGCCTGAAAGAACCTCAGCATAGTCGGCGCTTTCCAGGCCGAGTTTTACTTCGCGTCTTTCGAGATGATTCGTTGCATTCACCACCAGCACGGTTCCGAGTCCGGTGCCGGTGGACTGCTCCGCTTGCACCGGAACGGCGAGAACGTTGGTCGCGGCATGCAGGGGGATTTTTACGTTCGCGTACATGCCTGGAATGATTTCGTACGTCGAATTGGGAACGCTCACTTCGGTATGCATGGTGCGCGTTGCGGGATCGATCTGATCCGAAAAGAGCACGATCTTGCCGGTGAACTCTTTTTTTAATCCGGACACGTCCACTTCAAGAGGCTCACCAACGCGGATATCCGAGGCCGCTCGTTCAGGAACGGGGATGACCAGGCGAAGAAGATTATTCTGCGAGAGATGGCAGAGCGCTGCATCGCCCTTCCCGCCGGCCGTCCCCGCGGGAAGCAATGCCCCGGTGTAATTGTAAATCTGGGTCACTACAGAATCGAAAGGCGCAGTCATCCGCGCATACGCGAACATGGCTTTGTCTTTATCCAGAGCGGCTTTAGAAGAAAGCAGGCCTTGCTGCGCCGCGGCTAAGGCGTCTTTGGATGAGGAGACCGCGGCATTGGCTTCCAGGTCTTTCCCTTGCGCGACATCTATTTCCTGTTGGGCAACCAACTCGGGACGCGATTTTTGCACGTCTGCCAGGCGTGTGTAGGTAACGTGCGCGACATTGTATGCGGATTCGGCGCGACTCTGCTCTTCACGAGCGCGACCGATATCCTGTTCGCTGCGGCTAACGTTTGCCTGATCCTGCTGGAGCTGCTGCTGCAGCTCTGGAATTTCCAGCACGGCAAGAAGCTGGCGTTCTTTCACATGGTCGCCCCAATTCACGTAAAGTTTCTGGATGTAGCCGGAAACTTTGGCATAAACGTCCACTTCCTGATTAGGGAGGAATTCCGATGCGATCTCAAGAGTGACCGCGAGATCGCGGCGTTGCACTTTCACCACGGCGGCCTTCGGAACATTGGCCGGGTTATCAGCTTCGGCTTTGCGGGATTCGCCGCAGCCGCCTGAAAACACTGCGAGTAGAACAAGCAGTAAAACGAATGAGCGATGGTTGGTGAAAGTGTGCATCACGATTTCAACTCCTGAGCTTTCTGTTGAAGGCGTTCCAGTGAAAATTCGTTGGAGTGGCAGAGAGAAATCAAATCGTCGCGTTGTTTCCTGATTTCGGCCGCTTTCGCGGGCACGCGGCCGGCGATTTCATGCGGAATCGTAAGCACCCCGTGAAGATCGCCGTGAATCAAATCGCCGGGTTGCACCGTGAGCCCGGCCATCTCAATGGTTCCGCCAAAATCAAATATGTGGGCGTACGCGTGGGAAACGGAGACGTTGCCTGCGAACATCTGAAAGCCCGTCTCGTGCACCTCCGGCAGGTCGCGCACCGCGCCATTCGTTACCAGCGCAACGCACCCTAATGCGCGCAAGATATTGGTGTGAACCTCGCCGACAAATGCACCGAGACCTGACGGATGGTCCACGTCGTGGATCACGACGATTCGCGGCTCCGGGATTTTCAGTAACTCGTTCCACCAATCACGGCGGTTGTAATAGCTGCGCCCTTCCATGGGCGGATCGGCGCTGCGGATGCGAGCAGTGGCCGCGTAGCCAACAGTCGGTGGAAAATCCTTGAAAATGCAATGAATACTCGAATCAGAAAAACCCTTGTTGCGGAGACGCACGCCGAACGTCTCAATGGCGCTGGATACAAGGCAACTGCTTAAGGTGCGCAATTGATTAAGCTGCGCAAGCGGCAAAGGTTCTTTGCTCATGATCATATAAAACTCCCGTACGGGATCAAGTGACATCCGCAGACAATTCGATAAGGCTCTCACTCAGACTATAGGGCTGGTAGTGCTAGTTTTATAGAACCAAGCAGCGGAAAGCTAGACGTGTACCGGGGGAGACCGGAACTGCAGGGATACGGTGACTGCTATGGAGGGTGACGGCGGAGTTTCTTCCCGCACCATCCAGTGAATGCGGACTTCCGGATGCGGCTCGATCAATTGGTCGAGGTGACGTAGCGGCATCGGATCAATCACCGGCGCCTGCGGGGTCACTTTCATCTTGCTGGAAATATTAATGTAGTGAGCAGGATTGGATTTGGAAAGGTACTGGCTATTTTTCGCCAGCGTGGAAAACCCGGCAATCGCAAGCAGCAGAGCAAACATGGCAGCCCTCATCGCAAATGGTCGAGCTTGTCCCGATTGTTCGAACGCTGCCGCGATTTGTGGTCTCAGAGCCATACGTACGTAGACGAGGATGACCTGCGTGGGGTTCGAAAGAGCTTACTAGCCCCACGATCCTACTTTATCTTAGGGTTTATACGATTTGGAAAGCAAGAATTAGATATGCGGACAGTGCGCAGGCTTCGCAGGAAATGGAGTTCCGGCTTCGCCAATAGATGCGGTGGATATTAGGCTTTGTAGCCTTGCGGGTGCTTTTCCTTCCACGCCCAGGCTGACTTGATTATGGAACGCAAATCCGATTTGGAAGGCTCCCAACCGAGAATGGATTTGGCTTTTGAGGCTTCGGCGACCAGGCGCGCGGGATCGCCTGGACGCGGCGGCTCGAAACGAACGCGAATGTCGCGGCCCGTTACCTGGCGGGCGGATTCGATGACTTCCAGAACCGAGTAGCCTTGGCCGGTGCCGAGGTTCAGGAAATCCGATTGACCTCCGCGGCGGAGACGGTCGAGCGCGCGGATATGCGCGTCGGCCAAATCTGTGACGTGGACGTAGTCGCGAATGGCTGTGCCGTCTGGGGTTGAGAAGTTTTTGCCAAACACCGGCACGTCTGGTTTTTCTCCTTGCGCTGTGAACAGGATATTGGGGATCAGGTGCGATTCCGGCTCGTGGTGTTCGCCGCATTTTTCCGTGGCGCCCGCGGCATTGAAATAACGTAAAGAGACGAATTTCAATTGGTATGCGAGATCGTAGGAAGCTAGCAGCCTTTCGATCATCAGCTTCGTCCAACCATAGGGATTCACGGGCCACTGCGGGGTACGCTCGGAGAGAGTGGCTTGATCAGTTTCTCCGTAGGTGGCGCAGGTAGACGAGAATACGACGCGGCGCACGCCCGCTTGAAGAAGCGCGTTCATGAATGCGATGCCCTGCTGGAGATTATTGTGGAAATATCTGGATGGGTCTTGAACGGACTCGCCGACATACGCCAAAGCCGCGAAATGGACGCACGATTCGATGTCGTGTTCTTTAAGGAGGCGCGCGAGGAGGGCGCCGTCGCCAATTTCACCTTTGTAGAACGGAACGTCCGGATCGAGAGCCTGCCGATGGCCGCGGAACAAATTGTCAATCACCACGACGTCCTCGCGCGCGGCGCGCAAACATTCAACCGTGACACTGCCGATGTATCCTGCTCCGCCCGTGACGAGGATCGCCATGGAAACCTTTTGAGCTTGAATTTGTCAAGCCGCTGGAGAGAATTATCCCGCGGTGCGAACGCGTTACTGTACTACGGTGCGCCGCGGTTCGAAGAGCGGAATGCAAGCGGGACGTGGGCTTGAAGGAGCGCGCGATTAAGACGTGCGGCTGCGTGGGATAATCAACGTCGGCGGCCCGTGCCTGAGGATTGATGCGTCAGGTCGTCCACGAGCCGCGCAGGCGGGATTTTATCAGCTGTGGCCTAACGGGCGCACAAACACCCAGACAGTGCGTCGCTGTAAAAGAGCGTGACTACGACGTCGCGCGGATTTTGTTTGAATGGGAAGCGGTAGCGAAATTTCGCGTAAAGCTGCTTTGCATCGCAGCCTTCCTTGAACCGGCCGTAGAATTCCTGCACGTCGGTGCACGGAGCAATTTCCTTGAAGAAATTCTTGCCGATTCGCGACCTCCTTAGGGACATTCGCCAGTTTGGATTCGTAGGAATTGAACTGCAGAATCTTGCCGTTCGTATCGAGCTGGATAGCGCCAATGGGAAGAGCGTCTAGATCATTTTCACTGAGATTATCGATTGTTTCGAATAACTTTTTATTCTCTGAATCCGGTTTTTCTACAGTCGTTGTGTTTTGCATGGGGCCTCTTTGGTGGTTCATCAAGAAGACTAGCACGCTAGCGCGGTGTGGCTGCGCTGGCATGATTTCATGATGTCGAAAGGTTTATTTCATTGGTTAGTGTAGACGATCGGCTTCCCGCCAAGACGAGGGTCAGCAGTCAGGAGCACCGCTTTCTGCGAGAGGAGTGTGTTCTTGCCGTCTTTTCTTCCGCTGCTTCTTTTTAATGGTCGGAAGTGAAGATCGGTTAACCTATATAGCGGTCAGGGGTTATAGAGTATGTTTGCGCGACTCGCGAGGCAATCACATTGATCAAATGCCGATCTTGAGACGCAAGCCCAATGCCACTCTTTTGGTTGCACATGAACCATATTAATCTTTCCGACTTGCGCCACCGTTTTGTTTCCCTCTTTGGCGCGACGCCACAAATTTATCGGGCTCCCGGGCGCGTTAACCTTATCGGCGAGCATACCGATTACAACGAGGGATTCGTCCTGCCTGCTGCGATCAACTATTCGTCTTTGGTCGCGATCGCGCCGCGCGCTGGCCGAATAATTACGATTCGCTCAGAACATTTTGACGAGTGCGTCAAAATTGATCTGGACGAGGGTTTGCGTCCTGTCGGGAATTGGAGCGATTACCTTGCCGGTGTTTGCTGGGTATTAAAAAACGAGGGCTTTGATTCGCCGGGCGCTGATATTTTAGTTTCCAGCGACGTGCCTGTTGGCGCTGGGCTGAGTTCCTCCGCTGCCGTGGAAGTTTCGATGGGATATGCGTTGCTCAAGAGTTGGGGGCTAACTGTGGATCGCAAATGGCTGGCTCTTGCTTGTCAGCGCGCGGAGAACGAATTTGCCGGAGCGCACTGCGGAATTATGGATCAGTTCGTAGCGTGCCATGGGTTAGAGGATCACGCGATCATGCTTGATTGCCGATCACTGGAGCATCGAGCGATTCCCATTTCTCCTGCGATGCGGCTGGTGGTTTGCAATACGATGGTGAGGCACTCGATTGCCACCGGCGAATATAACGCCCGGCGTGCGGAATGCGAGGAGTCGGTGCGAGTGCTCGCGGAAGATATTCCGGGTCTTCGTTCGCTTCGTGATGTTTCGTTGGCGCAATTGAATGATCACGTTGAACAACTGGGTGCGATTTTATGCCGGCGAGCGCGTCACGTCGTAACTGAGAATGAAAGAGTGTTGAAATTTGCTGCTGCGCTGGCCAGGGGCGAGACGCAGGCGCTGAAATCTCTCATGATGGAATCGCATGAGAGTATGCGCGACGATTACGAAGTGAGCTGTAAAGAGCTGGACATCATGGTCGAGATTGCTTCGCGGCAGAAAGGATTTCTCGGAGGGCGAATGACCGGGGGCGGCTTTGGCGGTTGTACCGTCAATCTGGTGGAAGCCGGGCATGCGGAGGGATTCAAATCCTCCATGACACTCGATTATTTTGCGTCGACCGGAATCCAGCCCGATGTTTACATCTGCAGGGCTTCTGAAGGCGCCAGCGAAGTGACGATGCAATCACTTATGAACCAGGGCACATAAGCCGACTTCCCTTTGGTGGGGACTTCGTGGCGGGATTTCATATTGATCGTTGTGGTGTGAGCCGCGAGCGAGCTAAGACAAACGAATGAGCGACTCCGAACTTCGACACCTGCCGCATCGCAGGTTCAATCCTCTGCTAGGGGAATGGGTCTTGGTGTCACCTCAGCGGATGGATAGGCCCTGGCTGGGCAAGGTGGAAGCGGCGGAAAAACCTGTTGCCCAATCGTACGATCCGAATTGTTACCTATGTCCTGGCAATGAGCGGGCTAATGGCGCGCGCAATCCTCGATACGAATCGACGTATTGCTTCGAAAATGATTTCCCTGCGTTGCTGCCTAACGGGACTGAGGTCTCCCAGGACGAATCCGGACTTTTGATTGCGCGATCGGAAATTGGATGCTGTCAAGTGCTGTGTTTTGCGCCCAAACATGACCTTACGATTCCGCGCATGTCGCATGAGGAAGTGCGGGATGTGGTGAAGCGGTGGATGGATCAATTCCGAGAATTGGACCGCGATGAGCGCTTCACCTATGTGCAGATTTTTGAAAATCGTGGCGCGCTGATGGGGGCGAGTAACCCTCATCCGCACTGCCAGATTTGGGCTAACGCCAAACTGCCGAATATTCCTCAGAAGGAGTTGGCTGCCTTTGTGGAATATTCGCGCGAGAAGGACTCTTGCCTGCTATGCGATTATCTCAAAATCGAATTGGCTCGAAACGAGAGGGTGGTTTTCCAGAATGATGCGTTTGCGGTTGTGGTGCCTTACTGGGCTGTGTGGCCTTACGAGACTTTGCTGCTGAGCAAGAGACATTTTTCGGCGATTGATGAGTTATCGAGCGACGAGGTGGATGCGCTCGCGGAAATTCTTCGGCAGATCACCACTCGATACGACAATTTGTTTCAGACTTCTTGCCCTTATTCCATGGGCTTTCACCAACGGCCGAGCGATGGCGCGGTGCATCGCGAATCGCATTTTCACGGGCACTATTATCCGCCGCTTTTGCGGTCTGCGACTGTACAGAAATTTATGGTTGGCTATGAATTGTTGGGCTCGCCGCAGCGCGACTTGACGGCTGAGGCAGCAGCGACCCGTTTGATTGGCGTGGATGACGTGCACTATCTTGAGGTCAATCGCTAAAGTACGGTGTCACAGCAATTCATGCGATCGCCGATGGGATGGGTTGCGACATGGAAGCGTGGTCGCCGGGAACGCGGAGTTATACGGCCACGTTCGTGCTTATTGCAGTTTTGCGTATTCGGACTTGGCTTGCTTCAGGATGGAAATGTCCGGGTCAGCGTCTTTCCATATCGCGAAGAAATCCTGGTATGCGGCACGGGCTTTTGCCTGGTCAGCCGCAATTGCGTACGAGTGTGCCAGTTGCAAATGGGCTAGCGCGCCGAGAATCGAATTGCCCACGATGCCTGGGTGATCCAGAAGTTTCTGAAACTCGCCAGCCGCTTCGTTGCCTTTACGCATTAACAGGTAAGCCTGCCCGCGCTCGTAGGCGCTCCGAAGCGCTTTTCCGTTGGCGAGATCGTAAGGAAGCGCAACCTGCAGAATCTCGACGGCTTTCGCAGGATCGTTGCGGTTCAATTCGATAGTGGCGCGAATGACCGGAAGGTCATATCCATTAATAAGCGTATCAGCAGGACGTTCCTTGGCAACTTCAGCGGCGAGTGATCCCGCACGGGAAGCATCACCCGCAAGCGCAAGGGCGTACGCCGCTTGAGTCTTAACACGAATCGAAGAGTCGATAGCCAACGCCGAGGCAACATCCTTCCGTGCTGCAGCAGAATCGCCCACCTGACCTTCGACCGCGGCTCGCGCAGCCATCCAGACGGCAGCGCCCTCTTTCTTACCCAGGGTCTGCGATGCCACAACGCCACGCTGAAACATCTCCCGGGACTTTTCCATGTGGCCGAAATACGCCTCCGTTTCCGCCGAGAGAAAAAAGGCGAGAGAAGCGGAATCCGGCGAAGCATTGGAAAGAACAGAAAGTTCGTGGGTCATGGCGGCCGAATCGTTCTGCAAAAATGCCACCCGGTAGAGTATGTAGTGAAAGGTAGGAACATCCAATTTCCGCGCCATTGCTTGGTTGATGGTGGCTTTGGCCTCGTCCAGACGCCCTAAACCCGCATAAACGGAAGCAACTTGAAAGTAGTTAATACTTTCATCGTGGCTTAGCCGGTTCCCTTCAAGCGCTGCGGGAAGCGCCTTATCCCATTGACCCAAGAGAGTGTAGGCGACTGAAAGGTTACCGATTGGTATTGAGTCACGCGGGTACGTCTGCATCCAAAGCTGATAAACCTGTAGCGACTTGTCGGCATCGCCGGTCACATTGTCGTAGTAGTGGGAATCGATGTAGAACCTTTCAAGCTCGCTGGCGCGGTCGCGCAAATCGTAAGCCTTCTTCGTATATTCGGCGCCGACGGCCCGCTCGCCCAAATTGGTTTCCACCTGCCCCAGTACGGCGTTGCCCATGGCGAAATTAGGATCGATAGCGACTGCCTGTTTAAAGAACGGCAATGCTGCGTCCTCGCCTTTATTTCCGCGCGCTTGCATGCCCAAACTGAAAGCTTTCAGCGCCTCGAGCGATGATGTGGTGGCCTCCGAGATCGGCGTGTTGAATTTCTGGATGGAAGCGAGCGATTCGCCGAGTTTTCCGCGGATGTCTTCAGCGACTTTGCCGAGCGCGCCGAGTACCTGATTTTTGTCCGTGGCTTCTGTTTGGGCTGTAGCGAGGGTTTCGCCGGATGCGCAATTTACTGCGTTCAAAATTAGATTGTAAGTGTTGCCGATTTGCGCGATCGAGCCACCGAGCACCGCCGCGCTTTGCGTTCGCTGGCAAACTTGCCGCGCAAGGTCGTTGGTCAGGCGCGCCGTCGGCTGCTGGTTCATGAACTTGAGCTGCTGTCTGATTTGTTGATCCGAAAGAATATTCAAGAATGGAGATTGTGCGAGCTGCGCGGCGAGGCCCTGACGAAGGGCGTCGTCGAACACTGAGTCGCCTGTGGTGTTGGTGAAATCGGCGAGGACGATTGAATCTTTTCCTGAGAGTTTGGGTGCGCGGTGAAAATAAATGTAGCCGCCCACTATCAGGATTGCGAGTACCGCAACGGCAGCGATCAGCGGCCAGCGATTTTGCTTCACCGCGAGCGGAGACGTGGCCGCAGTTGCAAAGGCAGAGCCGCTCGGGGCAACTGTCGAGGCGGTCACACAGCTTAACACCTGCATTGGAATCGCCGCGCTCGTTCCACCTGATGGCGTAATGCCCGCGAGTGCAGGTGTGCCGCCCACGGGCGTGGCTTGCAAGGCTACGGCGTCGCGTACTGCACCGGAGGAAGAAGTGGGCATCGCCGCCGCTGCGGAAATACGGCTGGAGTCGGTGTCGCGCCTTAGCCGCGCAAGGTCTGTGCGGAGTTCGGCGGCGTGCTGGTAACGCATGCGGCGATCTTTTTCTAGCGCTTTGCAAATCACCTCTTCCAGGCGCGGCGGAATGTCCGGATTGAGCCGCACGACTGGCACAGGTGCTTTCTCGAGTAGGGAGTTGAAGATGACCGCAGTGGTGTCGCCACGGAATGGCAGGGCGCCAGTGGCCATTTCATACAGAACCGTACCGAAACTGAAAAGATCGCTGCGCGCATCAAGTTCTTCGCCGCGGGCCTGCTCCGGAGACATGTAGGCGACCGTCCCAAGAGTCATGCCGGGACTCGTGAGATTCTCTTCATCCACGGTCGCGCCTTGTGTCGCGAACATGCCAGACTGCCCGGCAATACGAAGTGACTGCTTCGCCAAACCGAAATCCAGAATCTTGGCGTGCCCACGCTGGGTAACAAAAATATTCGCGGGTTTGATGTCGCGATGCACGATGCCCTTTTCGTGAGCCGCATCGAGCGCGTCCGCAACCTCGATGCCCAATTCGAGGAGCAAGTCGATTGGGAGGGGCTTTCCGGCGATGCGGTGCTTGAGCGTTCGTCCTTCTAGAAGCTCCATGACGATGAAGAGGCGGCTATCGTGCTGGCCGATCTCATGAATGGTGCAGATATTCGGATGATTTAACGCGGAGGCGGCGCGAGCCTCGCGCTGGAAACGCTCGAGCGCGTGAGGATCGCGGGCGAGATCTTCGGGCAGAAATTTTAACGCGACATGGCGCCCGAGAGAAGTGTCCTCAGCCTCATACACCACGCCCATGCCCCCACCACCGAGCTTTTCGATAACCCGGTAGTGCGAGACGATAGCGCCAATCAGAGGCTGGGGTTCCGCCATGAAGGGTCAATATTAGGTAACGAACCGCAGCGAGTCAACGGGCGTGGATTCATGTTGGGTGTAAAGTGCGGGCGAAAGGATGCGTTCCGCAGGGCCACTCTGGGCGTTGCGAATGCCGTGGAAGCAACCTCGCCGAAGCAGGCCGCGCCACGGGTCTGCGATGGTAAATTGCACAGGCGCACGTTCAGCGAGAGGTTGCCTTTTTTCGGCTTGCGCATGTTCGACTTTTGCTGTAAATGCACTCTTACTGCGTGAGATTTGATCTGTGTCGCGGACACGAGCGGCGCGCCAAAGATGCGAAATGGAGAGGAGAATAAATGCGACTTCGCCGGAGGCATGTTGGGGCAGGCGTGATGTGCGGTTTGCTCTGTGTTGGTTTTCTGATGTTGCTCGGTCCTCGTGCATCTACAGGCACAGAACCCGCGTCCGCGACGCAAAAAATTATTATTGATTCTGATCCGGGGACTGATGACGCACTTGCGATACTTCTGGCGCTTTATTCGCCCGAACTCGATGTGAAGGGAATCAGCGTGGTCGCCGGGAACGTGACTGCCGACAGGGGTTTCGATGACGCGCTGAGAGTGCTGTCGCTTGCGGGGCGTTGTGACATTCCTGTCGCCAAGGGTGCTGACCATCCTCTGTTGCAGAAACTTGTTACAGGGACCTATTGGAATGGCGCGAACGGGTTGGGCGGAGCCGAAACGCCGCCTAGCAAGTGCGAAGGCGATAGCCGGTTTGGTCCAGATCTAATTATTGATCTGGTGCACAAGTATCCGCACGAACTTGTGATCATCCCGATCGGACCGCTTACCAATATTGCGCTGGCCGTTCGTAAAGATCCTGCCATCGTGCCGCTGGTGAACGGAGTGGTTTTGATGGGCGGCTCGATTTCCGGAGGCAACGTAAACGGCGCGGCCGAATACAACATCTATCAGGACCCGGAAGCGGCCTCGATTGTATTTAATGCGGGATGGCCGCTGACTATGATGGGGCTGGACGTCACCGAAAAAACGCCCATTCGCGTGGCCGACGCCGACAAGCTCGCCGCACAGCCAGGACCCATTGCGCACCTTGCAGCCACGATCGCTCACTATCAAATTTCGATCGGTGAAGCTACAGGCGGGGGCGCGGTGCATGATGCGCTTGCCGTCGGTGCTGTGATCGATCCTACATTTATTCAGACGAAATTTTTGCGGGTGGATGTTGAAACTGGGGGCGACTTTGCGCGCGGCGAAACCGTTGCCAATCGCACTGGGTCCGTGGAGAAAAATGTCCCGAGAGAAGGCCACTGGGACACGGTTGGATTGACAAAGATCGAGCCGAACGTACACGTTGCCGTGGGAGTGGAGGATCGGCGTTTCATTGATATGCTGATAACCCGCTTAGGCAGCAAATAAAAGCAGAGTACGCAAAAACCGGCCGGCCTCGTGGTCCATTTTGACGGGAGACGCCATGTTTGAAGTAATTTTGAAACGGTTCGATCAACCGGACGAGACACGGACATTTCCCAAGGGGCGCTTTGATTTAATCCGGGTCGGTAACATGCAGATCGGGCGCGCTACTTACGAACCTGGATGGAAGTGGTCCGTCGATGTCGGTCCTGCGGTGGGAGCAACATCTTGCCAGATAGAGCATGTTGGCATGGTCGTATCTGGCCGCGCCACTGCAGCAATGCAAGACGGCCGTGTTGTGGAGATGAAGGCGGGCGACTTCTTTTATATCGCTCCGGGTCATGACAGCTGGGTGGTCGGTGACGAACCCTACGTGTCACTTCACTTTACGGGCGCCGAGAAATATGCGAAATAGGAGGCGCTGCATTTGTGGCTTCATTGGGCGCTGTATTGGCGCGGATACAAAAACTGCATCCATTCCGATCTAAAGCTCTCACCCGACTACGAAGATTTTTTGCGGGGCTTTCGTCTTCTAGATGTTGCGGAGGCGCGAGCGGGGGTTGCGCCGGGAGTGGTGCTTAGCAGCTCCGCTACATGGCCAAGTACGTTGTCGTCTTTTGAAACTACTCGTGTGACCCCGTACGCCGTGATATCTATATCCTGAAGGCGTGAACCATAGGCGCTAAATAGAATAATGCGCACACCTGGCAGCAGTTTCGAAATCTGCGCTGCTGCTTCCAGACCGTTCATGATCTGCATCGAAAGGTCTAGAATAACTAAATCTGGACGATACTTTTCCGCTTTCATCACGGCATCTTGGCCGTCAACGGCCTGTTCACAAACCTCCAGACCCGAGTTAACCGCCAGCAGTCTGCACAAGGCTTGTCGCACCACAGGGTCGTCATCCGCTACGAGAATGCGTTTCGCTGGCATGTGAAAGCAAAATTTACCAGATATTGCGCATCCCAAAAATACAGCGAAGTACCGAGCATTAGACGGGCGGGTTTTCGCTTTTTCGTCGATAGTCCACGCACCTCAGTTCAGTTACGCTGTGCTACAGACACATAAGGAAGCAGGTTCTTAGGAACGATATGACCAAACGCGTCGGGTGGCTGGCGCTGATGTTGGCGATCGGAGCGCACGCCAACGCGCAAGTCCTTCACAAGCTGGTTACCATCACCACGCCCGTTCGCATTCGCGCCGTTTCTTTTATGTGGCACAAGCGGCTTGGTTGCCGGACTTGCGCGCAACGGATCGATCTATATTTGGCGATTGCCGTCGGGCGAAGTGTTAACCAGTCGCCCGCCGGAAGATGGCGTGAAAGCGCTGGCGTGTTCGCCCGACGGAAAGTGGCTGGCGATCGGTAAGCGTGACGGTACCGTAGCCCTCACCGACGTTGCGTTAAAACTCACAAGAACTTTAGCCATTTCAAGCCACGGAATCGACGATCTCGCGCTTTCCCCGGATGGCTCATTGCTCGCGGTGAATGTGTCCGGCGCCTCAGCGCAACTGTGGAACGCGATTCAAGGGACGCTTGTGGCCACCCTTAAGACCGACTTCAGTGGCAGCACAAGCATGGATTTCTCTCCCGACAGCGGGTTGTTAGCAACCGCGGATTCCGACACGGCCATCAGAATCTACGATAGAATCGGCAGACTGAGAGCGAGGTATTCCGGGCTAGTGCTGGAGCCATACGCAATACGCTTCATGCCTGACGGTAAGCAAATCGCAGTCGGCGGAGCGGACTGCATGCTCACCATCCTCGATGTTTCCGATAACCACGTCGTTCGGCAATTACCCAAGCAAACCGATCCGATCTTTGCAATCGTTCCCTTGCCGGACGGCACATCGTTATTGAGCATTCACATCGACGCAGCGCGCCTGGACAATTACACAACTCTACTGTGGAACGTGCGAACCGCCGCGAAGCAGGAACTCGATATGGATGCCGCGCACATGGTTGGCGCCGGGGCCACGGCAGACCACAAAGCGCTATTCTTCATAGCCGATTCCGACTCCACTCTAACCGTGTGGACGCTTCCCGGCTGAACGCCCGACCCTGCGAATCACCGGGTTCCGCACCTTTCGTAACCAAATCGGGTTTTAGCTTTGCTAGGGCGGGAAATTCCCTCGGCAGATTCGGTCGCGCCGATGCACCTGAGGCGCTATCCCTGGATGAGCCGTTCGAGCTAGCTTGCGCCATGCACCCGTCGGAAGCGCGGCAAAAAGGATAAAGATCATAGATACGTTCCGCAGCACCGGAAGGCCCTGCATTCAAGGGATTATAAGCTTCTAACCGCGCTACCGGCTGAATTCAAACCGCGGAGATTATTTCACCGGCATTTGTTATGATAAGCATTACTCAAAGGCTGCGAGCGGTATCGATGGGACGCTACCTCGTTTTGATTGCGTTTCTCTCGTTGTCGACCCCCGGTAAGATATTTGCATTGCCGACCACCCAAGCAACCACGCCAGGCCAGAGCGCACCCTCGCCGCCCGGAAAGTCCATAAGCATCCCTAACAATACGCATGTTCTAGGAAGACTACTTACGGAGCTCGATGCGGGTGAGGCCAAACTCGGCGATCCAGTCGATGTTGAAATTAATGAAGACATTACATCGGGGCATCATATTCGAGTCAAACGCGGTTCGACTTTGAATGGCCACATCACCTCCGTTCAGCCCTTCTCGGCCGCAGCGTCCCAGTCTGAGATTGCAATCCTGTTTGACCGTATCACGCTGGAGAATGGGGAACAGGTAGGACTCAACCTCCAATTCCAGGCTCTCGCTCCTCAAGTGGATGTTAAGTCCGATACGATGACGAATGGGAAAGGTCTGGCCGGTGCGGACCACGAGGCGGCGGTTTATGGACTGAAAGACATTTTGATCGCCAACCAGACCGAAAAGGGGGAGCGTGTTTCCGTGGTGGTATCTAAATCGGGAAACGTTCGGTTGAAAAAGGGCACGCAGTTAGTCTTGCGAGTCGTGAATCGAAAATCAAGTCTGCGGGAAACCTCGGCATCGCCGAGCACCACTACCCTAGATGAAAGCGCAGCTTTCGTCGTGCCACCCAGTGTTGACGATTTTGTTCCGCCCGTTTCGCCGGGTGTAACTTGCGATCTCCCAGCGGTTCTGCGCGGTGTTGGCACGCGAATGTCTCAACTGGTGGAAAACCTCGAAAAATTTAGTGCTACCGAACACATTGACCATTACAGCGTCGACTCTGCCGGGGCGCGACGCTCTGAAGAATCGCGATCCTTTGAATATGTCGTCACGGTTTTACAAGACCCCATTTCTGGCTTTCAGTTGGATGAATATCGCAACGGAAGTACCGATCCGGCGCAATTCCCGGCCGGAATCGCCACCGAAGCATTGCCAGTTATGGCGCTGATTTTTCATCCTCTTTTGGTTTCTGATTTCAGTATGTCATGTGAGGGCCGCGGGCAGTGGGAAGGTCGCCCGGCGCGGCAAGTTCGTTTCGAACAACGACAGGACCGTCCGAATCGTATTCGCTATTATAAAATTCAAGGAAACTACTATCCCGTGGCTCTCAAGGGACGCGCGTGGATCGATGTGTCAACCTCTCAGATGTTGGGGCTCGAAACGGACCTCGTGAAACCAATTAAGGTGATCGACCTCGCGTACGAGCATCTTTCTATCGAGTACGGCGAGGTGCAATTTCGCTCGAAAACCGTGCAGCTTTGGTTGCCGAAGACCGCCGATCTTTATTGGGAACGTCATGGACATCGCTATTATCGTCGTCACGATTTCAGCGATTTCAAAGTTTTCGGAGTGGAGACACATCAAAATCAACAGCTCCCAGAAGGATCCTACAGCTTCACGAATACATCCAGCCAGGATGTTACAGGCGTGCTCACGGTCACGCCGATCGCGAGTTCAAAACTCAACAAGGTTTCAGTCACATTCGTAATCCCGGCAAGAGGCACCATCCTTAAATCTCTCGGTCCCGGAAAGGACGTGGCTATCCCAGGCGAAATGGTCGAGGCCGCAAGGTTCATTTATAAAGCACCAGAGGGCGCAGTGAACGTGGACGCTAATCTTCCAACGTCTAGCACACTCGAAGTACTCCCGGAGACAACCCCTTAACGCCACCGAACAAAGCCGACCATCCGCACCCCAACGCGACAGGCGGCAAGCTAACGGCAGTGCCGGTTACCAGCGAAGGTACCTTGACAACGGGTAACCCGTCGATTCTGTTCCAGATTCATGCTCGTGCAGCGATTTCAAGCACGGGTGTCTTTACTTAACGATGTCGCTAAAGAATGCAAGCGCTTCCTCGTGAACCGCTAACGTGAAACCAGAACACGTCGCGCCGTTCACCATCCTGGTCCATGCCGCAGCCGACCGAGATTCGGCTGTTGGTTCTATTCGTATGAGCCCGCAGAAATCAAAATAAAACGGCCCTGTGGATATTAGCTTGACTAAGCAATATGAGGATCTTCCGGTGTGAAAAAGAAAAGGGGCGATCGCTCGCCCCTTCCTTCAGTCGCGAAAGGCAACAGCTTTCGAACATTCTCCCGTATTACCGGGACAAGCCGACCACAACAAGTCTCGCTGCTCAGCCCGTGGCTTGCATCGCGCTACCACGTTAAGCGTTGCTTAACGCGAGAAACACACGCCTGCCACTTGCCGGACCTTAAATCTCGCCGTGATGCCGTACCATTTCGAACTTTGTCGAAGCTGTTCTATCTGTCCGTGTCCTGAATAGCCCGTAAAGCTTTCGCTTGCCGTGCCATCCAAAACTCAGATGACTGAACGCTTCGGCAAAAACGTTGTACCTCTATGCAAATGAGGAGTCAATCCGACCAGAAACACTTTTAGATGTGGAAATCTCGGAAATGTGGAAATCGCTTCTCTAGGACGCTCGGCAGAATACTATCCATTCAAACATCGAAGGTGCCCAATCCTCTTGTGCTTCCCCAGGGCAGCTACGATATCGCTACTTCCAGATTACGAACTTCAGCCAGCCTTCCCAGACATCAGACAGCGAATGCGCCATTATATTTGCGCGCAGATTTCGGCGCCATGCGGCCAATATGCCGTACAGCACGCCGAGAACGCTGATCACGACCACCGCCTTCCATCCTTGGTAACCATGCGCCAGGCCAAAGACAAGTGCCTGGGCCATCACGGCCACCGCGACGTTACCACTCAAAGCATGCAGTTGCTTTTGCAAATAGCCCCTAAAGGCAATTTCTTCACAGAAGCCCGCGGTAATCGAGACCCCAATCCAAAGCAAAATTTCCAGCAAGCTCCGCGGTAATAGGGCATCGACGGACTTCGCGGTGCTCGGCCCTAATACCCAGTGAACGCCATAGGCTGTGGCTTCCCACAGCATCCAGAAAGGCACCATAATCGCCACATCCGCAACCAGGTCACGCCATGAATTCCATCGCCCGCCCGAGAGGGTGCTGAGATTACCTCCACGATGATGCACGCCTGCCCAGCAGTAATAAAGAAGTGCCCAGTCCATTAGGCCTGCGACGAGGTAAACGTAAATCGCCTTGCCATGTTCGGCCAGTTGCCCGTTAGGAGCAGCGCCTTCGTTCGCATGCTGGGCACGAAAGCCTAAAGCCGCCACGCCGGCCATGATCGCCAGAAATCCGATCAGGTGGGCCCACGAAGCGATTTGCCTCGGGCTACTGTCAACTGCCGGCATATCTATAGAGGCGATTTCATCCGCGTGCATAATTTTTCTCCTTGCGAGCTTCCAAAGAACTATTTTGCTGTTTTGCGATCTTGCGTAATGCCTCCAGCGTTTCTTCCGCCCATTTCAGATGCGCTTCCATTTCCGTCTGCCCGTAACGCGCCGTCATCTTCCAAAACGGAGCATCGGGATACTGAAGATTCTTGTCGATCTCGTCATGCTCGATGCGCTTAAACTTCTGCAATAGCGCACCGTGTTCCTGAACCATGCGCTCCACATTAGCTACGAGCACGTCAATGGAAGCCTGCGCGCCTAAAAACAGCTTCAGCAGCATTTCATTCCGCGGGATCTCGGGTTGCGGAGGAACGGCCAACCACGCCGTCAATTCTTTCCGCCCCTTCGTGGTAATCGAATAGACATGCCGGTCCGGCTTGCTTCTGTGTCTCTCCGTTTTACGATTCACCAGTCCGCGGACCGCCAGTTTTCTCAGGGTTGGATAAATTTGCCCATAACTTTCGCTCCAGATGTGCCCGACCGATGTGCGAACCACGAGGGCTAGGTCGTACCCGGACATGGGTTCGATGGTAAGCAGCCCTAGGAGCGCGTAAGCAGTTGAACTTGTACGGGGCATATATCTAGGAGATATATACGTAAAAGAGTGTGATGTAAAGAAGTAGTTTGGCCGAAACGCCCGATCCACATGATGAATTGTCGCCGAAGAACTGAAAGCCCGGTGTGATTCCTGGCTACGCCAATGGCCGCAATCCAGAAATCCGCTTTAAGGAGGTGTCAGTCTCTTCCCCGGCTGGGTGATCCCGTTTACTGTTCCCTCTTTTTCGTTTCCTGTTAACACACCACCGATTGTGTCGCCGCAGGAATGGGAAACTGCACGCCAGCAGCTGCTCGTGAAGGAAAAGGAATTCACTGACGCCCGTGACGCACTGGCCGCCGAGCGCCGACGTATGCCGTGGATGCCTGTAGAAAAGAAGTACGAGTTCGAGGGACCCCAAGGCATGGTGAGCCTGCTGGACGTGTTCGAGGGCCGCCGTCAATTGATTATTTATCGCGCGTTCTTCGAGCCCGGGGTATTTGGCTGGCCCGAGCACGCGTGCCGCGGCTGCTCCCTGGGCGCCGATCAGGTCAGTCACCTGACGCATCTGAACGCTCGTGACACCACGCTCGCGTACGCCTCGCGCGCTCCACAGAAGGATATCCAGCGCCTGCAAGCACGAATGGGTTGGAAGATCACGTGGTACAGCATGACAGACAGCTTCGACACAGACTTCGGCGTCGACCAGTGGCACGGCCACAACGCGTTCATCCGCGACGGCGACCAGGTGTTCCGCACATATTTCATCAACAACCGTGGCGACGAAGCGATGGGGACCATCTGGAGTTATCTGGATTTGACGGCGCTAGGCCATCAAGAGACTTGGGAGGACTCGCCAAAAGGTTATCCCCAGACCGCGCCATACAAGTGGTGGAACTGGCAGGACAACTACGACGTTGAGGCCAATCCTGACCAGAAGTGGATCGACATAATAACCGACCCTGAAGAAGCCGCCCGAGAGCGCGAAGTAGAGACGAAAGCGAAAGCATGACGGAGGCCAGCAAAGGGACAAATCAATGAACAACACTATAAAAGAGGAACTTGGAACACCCCAAATCGTCGATCGCACTGAATTCAAAGCCGGCAGGTCTAAACCAGCCGCGACAGTGCGGTTTTCGTCGGCAGCAAGACGCAAACTCCCATCACTCGAGATCAAATACTCGACCGCGAAACACACTATCAGCCCTATTCGGGACAAAGAACACATAGTCGGCGGAATAAGGTACCCGCGCTTCCTGACCAACGTGCGCCGCATCGCAGCCGGCCGCGGGCGCTTTGCCGCCCTTTGTGTCGAGGCGCTGAATGAATGTCACGCCCGACAGCACACCTTCGCCGCTGCGGTCGATGACCGTGACAAGCAACCAAGGAATCGATTTGGCATCCGGGGAGGGTAAGCTCTTGGCGGCTTTGCCGGTGATCTGGCTGCCATCGATCGATTGCCACGCAGGCCCAGCGAAATGTTTACCGAAGGGCTTGCCGTCTTTGTCGATCAGTTCGGCTTCCGGTGCCTTCAACATCCAGGCAGGCTGCGTGCCATCCGCTTTGCAGGAATAAATCTGGACGCCTTCGCCGCGCACCCGCAGCAACTCTTGCTCGGTAGCGGGCGGTTCCAGTTCCTTTTTGACTTCTTGCCCGTTGGCCGACAAAGAAAACAGCAAGATCGCATCAATGAACAGCGCAGCTAACGAGTAAGCGCGAAAACTTTTGTGCATGAATCGATCTCCCGGAACGTAGTAAGCATTGCCACAGGTAATGCGAGCCAGTCTAACCGAAGATCGGGTGACGCGGCTGTCTCACTCAGTCGTACTCCCAAGCGTCGCTAGGGCGAGACGGCATCCCCGACCCCGCCGTTTGGGATTAGGGGCCATGTGTTGCTGGCGCCGCCTCTCGGAAAGTAAGTGCAATACGCCCCATTTGTCACACTTCGGCCCGAGCCCAATATTCAGCAGTTTTGCTGGGTGACGCGTGTGATCCTATAAGAGTCTCGGAGGATCGTGCAAATACTTTGGTGAAATAGGCAAAGCTCTGAGGCATGAGCGCGGTAAACTTTTTGCTGTTGTGGATGGGATTCGAAACGTCATTATCGTCGATCTGCACGAATACTTCTTGGAGGAGAAACAATGCAAAAGCGCAAACTGGGGAAAAATAATCTGGAGGTTTCAGCCATCGGGCTCGGCTGCATGGGAATGAGCTTTTCCTACGGCCCGCCTAAGGACGCGCAGGAGATGATCGCTCTAATCCGCGCTGCCGTAGAACGCGGCGTCACATTCTTTGACTCCGCAGAAGTATACGGCCCATTCACCAACGAGGAACTCGTCGGAGAAGCGCTCGCGCCACTCCGCAAACAAGTCGTGATCGCCACCAAGTTCGGCTGGGAAGCGAATCCTAAAGACGGCGGCAAGTGGAACGCCCTGAACAGTCGGCCCCAGCACATCAAGCAAGCTGTCGAGGGATCGCTCAAGCGCCTCAAGACAGATGTCATCGATTTGTACTATCAACATCGCGTGGATCTCAACGCACCGATCGAAGACGTAGCAGGCGCGGTGAAAGAACTGATCCAGGAAGGCAAGGTGAAACACTTCGGACTTTCCGAAGCGGGCGCGCAGACCATCCGGCGCGCAAATGCGGTTCTGCCCGTGACTGCGCTTCAGAGCGAGTACTCACTTTGGTTCCGCGATCCTGAAAAAGACATTATGCCCACGCTGGAAGAGCTCGGCATCGGATTCGTTCCATTCAGCCCTCTCGGTAAAGGTTTCCTTACGGGCAAGATCAACGAAGATACGAAATTCGATAGCACAGATTTCCGAAACACCATCCCGCGCCTCAATTCGGAGAATCGTAAAGCAAACCAGCCGCTCGTTGATCTGATCAGCAAATTCGCGGCGCAAGAGAAAGCCACACCCGCGCAGATCGCGCTCGCCTGGTTGCTTGCAAAAAAGCCGTGGATCGTTCCCATTCCGGGCACAACAAAGCTCAATCGTCTCGATGAAAACCTCGGCGCGGTAAACGTTGAACTAACGCCGGAAGATGTCCGCGCCATCGAGAGCGCTTCATCAGCTATCAAGCCCCAGGGCGCTCGCTATTCGGAATTTCATCAACAACTCACAGGCCGTTGAGGCCACTGCGCGTGAAGTCAGGACGCCCTAGCGGGAGGACTCGCGGATGAAAGCCCTACTTCTTGCAACCTTGGCAGCGGTTGTGGCGCTCGGCGGACTTTCACAGGCGCAGCCCGACCAAAGAACACTGCACCCAAGGATTCCGCCAAAGAAAAACTCATCGGAGCGTGGCATCTGGTCTCCATAGAAGAACAAGAGCCAGACGGAAAGGTGAATCGCATTACCGATTTGCAGGGCGTCCTGCTCTACACACGTCACAGCCACATGTCGGTGCAAATCATGTATCCGCAGTCGCAATCCGCTCTAACCAACGACTACGTCCAGAATGGATACGAAGCTTCCTTCGGCAGCTACGACGTGGACGAAGAGACCCACACGCTAACACATCACGTGGCGGGATCGCTCACGCGCGGACTTGTGGGGAAAGATCTTCCACGCAAGTTCCAGTTTTCTGACGGCCATCTGATAATTAAATCCACTCGGCCAGACGAACGCTGGTCGGTCACATGGGAACATTATTAGTCGGTCTGCAAAGGCATCGGCCTCTTCAAGGTGCGCGTCGTAAACAGCATGCCGTTGCTCACTTTGAATGCATCCAAACGTGCCAGGTCCCGGGCCCAGCTAGCTGATCGCGCAGCCCGCGATCTTGAGGGCCAGCTTTATCTGACCGTGATGGTAGCCCTCGTGCCAAATCATATGTTGCAACAGAAGGATCGGGTGGTCGTAGCGAGGCTTCATATCCCCGCCGGCCTCAACTTTGCTCTTCACCGCATCCCGCACGGCCTGCGCGCTGTCGTTCAGCATCTGCGCTATGAGGCCAACGTCGCGTTCGATCGCCCACTCTACCTTCGGCACTTCTCTTGCAAACTCCGGGGCGTTCTCAAACACCAATACAAGTCGTACATAGTGGACGTGCCCGAACAGCTGCGCGACGGAAGGGCTGCCGTCGGTCGTCCTAATCTCCAACCCGAACCCGCCGTCCGGTATGAGGCGGAGCAAGTTGACCAGGATCGCATTGTTTCGGTCCCAGGAATCCAGCAAAGCATCGAGCAAGTTTTTGTTCAGTGCGTCAGCCATATCTGCTCCACAACCCGCAAGTTGATGCGACGGTTGTCACGAATTTTTTATTCTGACGACGTTCTCGTGTTTCGGTCAATTTTTCGAATGTGAAGAGCGCGATGAAAATGGACTTTTACGACAGAAAAACTAAAAGGAAATCATCATGGTTAAAGAACAATCCAAGTCAGCACAGAATCTGATCGGCAACTTCGCTCCGAAATTAGTTGAATTGACAGACCGGGTCCTTTTCGACGATGTCTGGGAACGCCCGGAACTCTCCAAGCGCGACCGCAGCCTCATCACGGTAGCAGCACTGATCGCATTGAATCGCCCGGACCAGTTGCGATTTCATCTCGGCAAAGCGGTAGAGAACGGAGTGAAAGAGCAGGAACTGATCGAAGCCATCACCCATCTGGCTTTTTATTCGGGCTGGCCAAATGCGATGACCGCCATCATGCTTGCAAAAGAGGTATTCTCAAAAAAATGAGGAAGACATGAGAGCCAACGCCAAACCGACCAACGGCAAACCGTCCAGAGCCAAATCGCCGAAAGCTAAATCGAAAGCCCCGCGCACGCAACCTCGAACGCGACCGCGCACCGCGATGCCTCCGAGCGACGAGCCCGGCGCAGCCAAACTAGCTGCCCTCATCCGCGCCTACGCCCCGCACGACGGCGCCTTCGAGCTTCGCATTCCGGGGCTGCACGCCAGCCCCTATTCGCGAATCAGCCCGGCGTGCGTACACGGCCTGCGCCTCCCCTGCCTCTCAATCATTGCGCAAGGAGCAAAAGCGGTAACAGTCGGACAAGAAGTCTACGAATACGACCCATCGCGCATGCTGGTGTACTCAGTAGCGCTCCCAGTTGCGGCACAAGTAACTCGAGCCAGCCATTCCGAACCGTATCTGGCTTTAAGGCTGGATCTTGAACCACAAAAAATTGCCGAACTGGTGCTGAAAGTTTTTCCCCACGGTGTTCCGCCAGTTCAGGAAAGAAGCGCGGTGTACATCACCACAATCGACGGCAACATCATCGACGCCGCGATCAGGCTGATCGAATGTCTCGCTCAACCGCGGGACGCCGAATTACTCGCTCCGCTTGTGATGGATGAAATCCTGATCCGTCTGCTCCGCAGCCCGATAGGTATTCGCGTGGCCCAAATGGGTTTCGCCGAATCAAGCGTGCAAAGAATCGCAAAGGCAATTACCTGGCTGCGCGCCAACTTTTCTCAACCCATGAAAGTAGAAGAGCTAGCCGAACAGGTCCACATGAGCGTCTCGTCATTCCACGAGGCTGTCGTAGTCCTTGAGTTTCCAACCATGGATGCCGCAAGAGCCTGGTACAACAGTCCCGCATATCTGTCTATACGCAAACACCGCTTCAAAGGCGCCGAGTACCGCTGCGTGCTGGTCCAAGGCGTGTAGGAGCGGGCCAGAACAGAAGCGTCGCCGAACCCGTCGACGACTTTCCCGTACGTTCCTACCGCCACGTCCGAGAGCCGGTTAGCCGCGGTTGCGTCCCCATCTTGAAAGACGACGGACGGCGCCGGCTTGTGGGTAGGCAGGCGCTTGCGCGCGGTTCGTTCCGCGTAACGTTATTTGCAACGCGAGGCTTTACGCCGAGAGCCGGGAATCGCTGCGCAATGCGGCAATGTCCCTAGTAGGGGCGCTGCCGAAGAAGCGGCTGTATTCTCTGCTGAATTGCGATGCGCTTAGATAGCCTACACGCTGGCTGGCTGTGCTGGCGTCTGTGATTGCGGATAGCATCAGGCGGCGCGCTTCTTGCAGGCGCAGGACTTTGTGATAGTGCAGCGGGCTCATGGACGTGACCGATTTGAAATGCTCGACCGGCGGGCCCTCAAAAACCTGATATTGGCCATTTGCAGCTAGTATCTTGAGCTCGGGGGGCCGAGCCGATCCCAACTCTCTTTGGTAGGTCGCTAATTCCGCAGCATCTAAGGTTTTCTCTCTCGTGAATACCATATAAGCACTCATTTGTTTTGCCTTTTAGGTGCGAGCTGAATACGACACTACAGCGCGCTGGTACATTTGGACGTTATCCGATCAGGGAAGGATGCGAACTTTTTGTTTTTCCGGGATTTCTTGGGGTATTCGTTAACCGGGCCAGGACGCGCAATTATGGGAGTGTGGGCCCCTAGGAGGCCGCGGCTGCAAGGTCGCGGCCCTTTTTGTTATAGCCTTCCGACAGGTCTTCAATGGTGTGGCTACTCCTCCCGGTGGCGTCGTTTCCTCAGGTCAAACCACCGCATGGTGTTGAATTTCTCAACAGGCCTTGTTAATTCAACGCTTCCACAAGTGTTTTCGGATCCGCACCCACCGCCAAGCCCTCGATGTACACAAAATGGGTCATTTACGTGATCCCAAGTGGCGTTTGAACTTTGGCCTCGCCGTTGCATGGAACTGCGTGACACCCAACGGGGCAGTTAAATCAAAGGGGGATTCGATGGCCAAGAAAACCTTAAAGAAAGCAAAAAAGATCGAAGCTACCAAACCGCTGTTGAACGTTCGTCAGTAAGCGCATAGACGCGGGCATGCTTTGAAATCCGCCCTAATATTTTAGAGTGAAAATGAGGCCGCAGCCATAAGATTGCGGCCTATTGCGAATAAAAGCGCCCTTCCGACTAAGGTGTACGGGCACATCGTCGTACCTCCACGCCAGTAGCCGTCGCTAAAGCAGCATGCGCAGAATCCCTTCTGTAAGGGTATTCGCCTGAAATCCTGTTGAAATTGTCAATACCAGCTGACAAATTCAACGTCCTCGGTGCGCTACAACTCCGTAACCTGGCTGGCCGCCGGAAGCTACAGCGGAGATAACGCGTCTCTTAGCTCGCGACGTATTTGCGCTCGGTTTGGCAAGGGGCTTGCACATACCAGAACCGATGCCCCACAGGGCAAATAAAGCATGGGAGAAACAAAATGGCAAAGAAGACCTTGAAGAAGTCCAAGAAGATCGAAGCGACCAAGCCCTTGACCGCAATCGGCAAGAGGTAACTGGTTTGCGATTTGCCGTGCGAGCTTCGCCTCAGTTGTTTATGCAGGCGAAGCTCTGATCGAAAGTGGGCCGCGCCCGCAATGGTTGCGGCCCTTTTCGTGAGATTTGACGAGATAGCTGGATAAGCCTATCAAGGGAGATTTGTTTTATGGAAAAGAATTCAAAACCAGTAAAAGGCAAGAAAGTCGTGAAGCCGCTGATGAAGCGCGCCGATCTGCCGGGCGTGAAGCCGCTTTTGAAGATTTGCTAGTTTTCGCACCAAGCTTCTCCGGTTGGGCCCAGCTCGGTCGGAGATCATTGAAGTAGGAACCCCCCAAAAAGGGTCGTCGTCCCAGGCACGGCGGCCCTTTGGTCTTCCCGGCACGAATCCAGCACCTCGGTGCAACACGTACGCTTCCTACCAGAACTGCGCTCGTATCCAGCGCCACGTCCCACGTCCCGCTTGCCATGCCAAAGAGGTCTTGTTACCGGAAATCTTCGCGGTTCCGGTCATGCCTTCCCTCAATAATCCGTTAGGGTTAGAGAATTCAACGTCCACCGCAAAATAATTGGTGAGTTTTTGCCCAAGCCGCTCAAGATCTTCCGTCTGCGTCACCGGACGATCCAATGCCGCAGCAGGAAGTATCTGATCCACTTTGCCGATGAAGGTGCGAAAAGGAAACGGCACTACTTTCACCCGTGCCGGGGCCCCAGGTCGAACTTCCTCAAGCTCCCAGTCGCGAACCAGAATCCGCGCCTTCATGGTGCTGCGATCCACAATCTGCGCCAGTTCGTCGCCCGCGGCCAGAAACGTCCCGGCCATTTGATCGACATCCGCATTTGCGACGACCCCGTCGATGGGCGAGCTAATTTTAAGCGCCGCGAATCTGTTCTCAGCGACTTCCAACTCCTCTTGCAGGCGATTTCGTTCCCAGCCGGCGCCGGCAGCTTTGTCAAAATCGGAGCGGTCCTGCCCGTTGCGCAGGTCGCTGCTAGCCATGGCAAGTTGTTGGCGCAGAATGCTGGCGTCAGCCTCAATTTCGGGGTTTCTCAGCACGGCAATCACTTGGCCGGCCCTGACGTTCTGGCCCTGACGAATTAAAACCTCCGCAACTTGACCCGAAACCTCAGCACGGACACGAGCAGACTTGCCTGGCTCCAGGACCAACCCAGTTGAAACGCTGGATGGGATCGGCGGGATCAGAAGCAGCAGAGCCAAGCCGACAGCGCCAGCCTGCTGTCTTCGCGTGATTTTCCAAGCCATGTAGTCCTCCCGTTTTTGGCGGACCCAGGCCAATGCCGGAGGCCAAGCCTGCCGAATACTCTTTCTTGCAAAAAACAGGATCACGACCGAAGTGGCCAAGAAACCCCACTCGTCCCCCAGCTGGCTCACCAGAACATTTTTAACAAACAACAAAACGAGAATCAGGAGCGATGTGCTGTACACAACCGCCGACATGCCAAAAAGAAAAAAGATCTTGCGCTGCCGTTTGCTCGCCAGAGGCAAGTCAATATCGTGGAACAGTAAATATTTCTGGACCCACGCCCGCAAAAATGCGAAAGCTTCCTCCCGTAAGTTATCGATCTGCAAAAATTGTGAAAGGGCGTAGTAACCGTCAGCCTTGATCAACGGATTCAGGTTCAAAAGCGCTCCCTGAATTCCGCTCAAAAGCATCATTTTGTAGGCAACATCATTCAGCACGGTCCCCACAGACGAGAAATGCCAAACCAGAGCAGAAAGGCCGCACAGCACCAATTCGATCCAAATTCCCGCGAAGATCACCCACTGCCGCTGCGACCCCCGGGTAAAAAGCAGAATATCGGTTGTGTCAGTGTAAAACGCCGGAGTGAAATAAATCAGCATGAACCCCATCTGATGCACGTCGCCGCCAAAGTGCTTACAAGTCAGCCCGTGCCCGAATTCATGGATCCCGCCAAGAACCATCAGGAGAATCCAGAACACCCAGATGTCATACGCGCTCTTGCCTGCAAAATCGTACAAATCCTCGGTATCGTGCTGCACTCGAGTCCAATCCCCGGCCAGCAAATACGCGGCAATGACAAATATGAAAAGAGAAAAAATCACGAACCCGGTGGTAAACATCCAGCTCAGATAAGGATCGAGTTTGGCCAAGATTTTGTCCGGGTCCCAGGCCTTGAAACTCATGTAAAGAACGCTGGACTGTTCCACGCGGCCCTTACGTTCATCGCGGATCCGTTCCAAAACCGCCAGATTCTTTTCGCCGACAGATCGTTCCCACATGGTGGGCTCAATGCTATCCAGAAATTCCAGCACCTCAGCTTCGCTGAGCGGCGATTCCGGACGCGTTCGCGTCATCTCGTCGGAAATTTCGGCGGCAGTGTGCTTTCCATCGCAAAGCTCCAGCAGTTCGTATTCAGTGCTGCCATAGCGATTGTAGGAATTAGTCTCGAAGTTCTTGATAACGTAGCTGGTCTCGCCAGCCACCGTCTGCTCGCTGATCCGGAGGTCCTCGCGCAGCTTCGGCTTTCGCAGTCCTTTAGCAAGGACGCTTGAGACTTGCAGACTGGTAGGTCCAAAACGCATGAGGGACTCGCCTAAGGTTTCGGCTGGGGATTTGCGCCAGATTGCACGCCAGATTGTCCGGCGGCTCCGGAGCCGGCAGGCGCTGCACCGGGCCAACTCACTCGCACAGCCATCCCCGGTCGCAAATCGGAAAGCCCGGCCCCAGAAAGTTGCGCGACTACATCGTAGCTATCACTCGCAGCATCAATGGTTGGGCTAACCTTCACCACCCGCGCACTAAGCGTGCGGTTGCTATCGCCCACAAGCGATAACTCCACAGGAGCCCCGGCAGTGGGCTGTCGCGACGAAGACTCAGGTACTTGGAATTGAACCTGCAGCGGAGCGAGTTGACTCACACGAAAACATTTGTCGCCCTTGGAAATGGCTTGCCCCTGCCGAATATAACGGCGCACAATGACCCCGGCAAAAGGCGCACGAATCCGCGTCTGATCCTGCTCCAGGTTCAGTTTATTGATCTCAGCATGCCCACTCTCGACCAAAGCTTCATAACCATGCAAATCGAATTCAGCCGCTTTCATCTCAAACTCGGCGGCCTCAAGATCCGCATCACTAGAAAGCCCTAGAGCGCGCAGTTGTTGTTGCCGGTGATAAGAAGCGGTCTTAGCTTTCAATTCCGCTTCTTTATACTTTCGATTGTTATCTTCCACCTGAAGTTCGTCGCGAGCTTTCACCAGTTCCATCTGCAGCGCGCGATCGTCAAGCTGGCCCAGAATTTCGTTGGCCTTCACAGCGCTGCCTTCATCTTTCGAAACTCCCGTTACGACGCCTTCGTGCTGTGTCGTCACGTCAACTTGATGTTCCACGGTCAGCACGCTAAGCATATCGAGTGATTTCGAATTTGCTGTCGGGGCAGTCGGCGGAGGCGCGCTTGCGGCGGGAGGCTGCACAGCATTCGGGTTCGAGGCCACGGTAGAATTGTCGCAGCCATTACAGCAGATGCCAGTAACAGAGATCGCAAACGCGAGGAATAATTTCATCATGGCCGATCCTCATTCTTCAAAGCAGCATCCATAATAAACACCCCCCGTAATACAACGGATGCCCAGTAAACCAAGAGAAGCCACATCGCCACTGGTCACGCACCAATCAATAACCACCACTCACCAATCACGCCGTTAAGGCATCAAACTCCAAGCCTTCTCCCAAATCCAGCGAAAAGGTGCCCGCAGCAAAGCATACCCGATGGGGTACCATCCGCTCTGAAACCATCCACCCCGGGCGTGAATACGCGCGCGCCCCACCATCCCGGTGCGAGCAAGCCCCTGCGGATTTTCAAATATAGTGCGTACAATAAAATACTGGTCCCCTGCAGAGGCCTGCGTCTGAGCCCCAATACGTTCGACGGTCCCCTCAAATGTAGTGGTCGGAAACGCATTCAGCTTCAACGTCACGTTCTTCCCCGGTCGCACCAGTTCCAAATCTCCTTCCGGCACGCTCATTTCGGCAGCCATGCGTTCCTGACCCACTACTTCCGCAAACGTTTCTCCGGATTTAACCATCGTCCCCGATTTCTCTTCCACTTTTGGCGTGATTACAACCCCGGCAATCGGCGAACGTAGCTGTGATTCAGTGACGCGCTGCTGTTCGAGTCGCACTTCAGCTTCATGCAGTTCAGCGCGAATCTCCGCTTGTCCCGCCGCCGAAGGATCATTATGGAATTCTGCGTCCGCCAGTTCGCGACGCGCCTGCGCCAGCGCCGCATCGGCCTGCGCCAGTTTCACTCGATCATCGCCGTCATCCAGTTGCGCCAGCACCTGGGCCGCCACCACCGTGTCGCCTTCGCGAACAAATACTTGTTGCACCACTCCGCCATCAATCGCGCTGATCATGCGCCGTTCAGCGGGTACTACGGTAGCGTCAGCACCCAAACGCATGGGCCAAGGACACACGATCAGAAAAATAGCCGCCAAAGCGGCACGCTGCGCATATACACTCCAACGCCCCTGCGGAACCGCCGAAAGCAATTTCTTCTTCCGCTGCGCAAAAGGCTGCAGCAAATTCGCAAGTGGCACCTGCTGGTAAAGTTGCGCGTTGCGGATAGCCACAGTAGTCTGGTTGGCGAGAATAGCGACGGTTTCCCGATTATTTTCCGTAAGAAAATCGGCGTCGCTGCTAAGCAACGCCATTACGCCCAGCGTCCCCTGGTCATCGCGCAGCGGCAAAGCATAAAACCCATTCTCTTTGTGCTCTTCAAGGAACGGAACAATCTGGGCCTTGGCGTCTTCCGGGTGGGTATGCCAGCCATCCTCGTATAAATCCGCGGATACCGCGTGATCTTCCCCAGCCACCCATTCGAGCCGTGTCCGCAAATCGCTCATCTCGCGTGTCTTCGGCACTTCGGTTTCGCCAGAGAGCGCCCCCAGCACGAAGCGCCCACGATCAAAAAACCCGATAATGCAACGATCAAAAGGAACAACGGAAGCGGCCTGATGCACAACGGTAGTAAGCACGTGGTCGAGATCAAGCGTAGAAGTGATTTCCTGCGAAATTTTCAGCAGTGCATCAAGCGCATGCACCTTGCGCTCGGATTCCAGTAAGTTGGCGTTGTGCACAGCCACAGCGGCCTGCTCGCTGATCGTCTCGAGAAAAAACAAATCATCTTCATTGAACGACGAGCCATCGACCTTATTGACCAACTCAACCACGCCAAGCACTTCATTCGATTTCCGCAGCGGCGCGCCCATCCAGGAACGCATCTCAAATTCACCGCCAGCCTCAAGCCGGTCTTTAAGCCCAGCTTCCTGCGCGGGATCTTCGATCAGTTTCGGACTAGCCTGTTGCGCCACCTCGGCCAGCAAGCCTTCGCTAAGCGACACACGCGCATCGTCCTCGACTGTAGGGTCTTCCCCAATTTTCTTCGCGAGATAAAGTTCCTGCGATCCAGCATCGGCGAGCCACAAATTACAAGCTCCAGCCCCAAGAATGTCGCGAATCTTCCCAGCGACGATAGGAAGCAACTCACCCAATTCCAAAGTGGAAGTGAAAGTACGGCCTAAGTCGTAAAGCGCGGTGAGCCGTTCCAAAGTGGAAAGTTGCGCCTGACGTTCGCCCTCAATAGCTTCAAGGTTAGTCAAAGCGGTGCCAGCAAGCCGACTGGCCTCTTCGAGGAAGTGCGCGTCCTCAGCGGTGAACTCGCCGGAGCGCTTATTCAAAACCTCCACGACTCCCTCAGGCGTATGCACTCCAGGCAGGGAAACAAAAATCGCAGATTTCACGCGCAACCGGCTGGCGTCATCCAGATGCTCGAAATCGTCGGAGGCGATCTCCTTGACGCCAATCCGCCGAGTCTCAGCGGACTCATAAACCTCGGCCAGCACACCTTCGCCTACGGGTTCCCCAAGAGGATTAATGCGCTCCCCAGCTTCGTTCCAGCGCATCCGGCAAACAAGTCCAATAGAACCGTTGGAAGACACGCCGTTAGTCCATACAAACACAGCGCGGGCCCCAACGGTAGCGCCGACGCGCGCAGCGAAGGTTTTCAGCAGGGTATCCTGGTCTCGGCAGGCTAAAGACACGCTCGCAATTTCAAAGAGCGCGGAGGTTATTTCCATGATTCTCCCACGAGAAGGGGCGTAAGGTCACTCTCCGCGGCTGAATAGACGTGCATCAGCGGCCGCAGAGAATGGGCGCAGACTAGCAAATAGGGAGAGCACGCGTCAAGGAGTCCGAGTACTGGAATATCGCGTGTTCCGGATTGCGGAGATGGCTGGGCGACTTACGATTCGCCAGTCGAGCGTATCTAGACTCCGGCGGTTACTATACTAGTGCCTGGGCGGCTCGGCACTTCGATAGCGTTGATTTCTCGCGAAATCCCCAAGTGCTGGAGACGCGAGGGTTCGATCAACGGTTTCCACACAGCGTGGACCAAATGATGTTTTATCTGCAGGTGCCAGCGTTTGTGGCATCCACTCTTGATTGGCGAGCATAATTCGGTTAGCTTTGCACAGGGCAGTGAGGGACTCGTGAATATCGGTATACGCAAAGCAGGACAGGCGACGATTCTTGACTTGGACGGAGCGTTGAAACTTGGCGACGCTGAGGAAGCTTTTCGCAACCAGGTACAGCAGCTCATCGATAGCGGAAATACGCACGTTGCCGTGAATCTGGCTGGCGTCACGGAGCTGGACAGCTCAGGAATTGGAGCGCTGGTTCGAGCGTTCACTACCTTGAAACGGGCGGGCGGCAAAGCCACGTATTTTGCGCCGAATAAGCGCGTGATGATGCTGCTGAAAATGGTGCGCCTTGATACGATCCTCGATCTAGCCGCCGACGAAGCCACCGCGCTCACCAGAATCTAGCAAGACGCGAAATACAAATCCCTCCAAGTAATCCCTGTAATTAAATCATCAGAAAATGATCGGAGATGTATCGCGGCGCGAGGGAGAATGCTACCGGCGATCGAGCGCCGGATGACGAACATCGCGGCCTGCTACGAAGTAGATGACGTCTTCGGCGATGTTGGTGGCATGGTCGCCGATTCGCTCCAGGTTTTTTGCCACCAGGATCAACTCGAAAGCGGCGAAGACCTGCGCGGAATCTTCCATCATGTAAGTAAGCAATTCGCGGAACAGCTGATCGCGCAGGCGGTCCACTTGATCGTCGCGGCGCATCACGCTCTGCGCGAGGTCCTGATCACCACGCACCAGCGCATTCAGGCTGTCACGCACCATGGCTTCCGCTATTTCGCTCATTCGCGGCAGGTCGACGTACGGCTTCACCTGTGGATGGCGCAGGATACGCATCGCGGATTGCGCAATATTCACCCCCTGGTCGCCGATGCGCTCCAAATCTCCATTGATACGCGATACCGCAAGCAGGAAACGAAGATCGGCCGCCATCGGCTGTTGCAGGGCCAGCAGGCGTTGCACGCGCTCGTCAATCTCGATCTGCATCTCATTGATTGCGTCTTCTTCGGAAAGAACTGTTTCGGCCAAGTGCTCTTCCGCGTCCAACACGGCGTGAACCGCCTGATGCACCGCGCGTTCGGCGAGACTCCCCATCCACAGCAGCCGCTGTTTTAGTTCTTCGAAATCGTGTTCGAAATGTCGTTCCATGGTTCTTCGGTCCTTAAACCGCCCCATTACAAATCAAAGTCAAAGCTGCTCGCCCGGGCGATGGTGAAAACGAGGCACAGATCATTCGCTCTGCTCCCTCTGCGTGAGGGCAGACAGGATGACGTCATTGGCGAGATGCAAGCCGCACCACCCAGCATCTCATCCAAAGCGGCCGGTGATATACGCTTCTGTGCGCGGATCCTTCGGCGTGGTAAATAGTTTGGACGTTTCGCTGTGCTCGATCAGCTTGCCATCCAGCATGAACGCCGTGTAATCGCTGGCGCGCGCGGCCTGCTGCATATTATGAGTCACAATCGCCATGGTGCAGCTATCTTTCAACTGAAACATCAGCTCTTCAATTTTTGCCGTTGTCACTGGATCGAGCGCAGAGCACGGTTCGTCGAGCAGCAGCACTTCCGGATCGATTGCCAGAGCCCGCGCGATGCACAACCGCTGCTGCTGGCCGCCGGAAAGCGCAAACGCCGACTTCTTCAGATAGTCTTTCACTTCTTCCCACAGGGCAGCGCGGTGCAGGCTTTTTTCCACCAGGTCGTCCAGCCGGCCCTTGTAGCCGTTGATGCGCAGCCCGTACGCCACATTCTCGTAAATGGATTTCGGAAACGGGTTGGGGCGTTGGAAAACCATTCCAATCCGCCGCCGCAGACCCACCACGTCCATTCCGTGGATGTCCTGGCCGTCCAGAAGCACCGAGCCATCCACACGAGTATTGCGGATGGTTTCATTCATGCGGTTCAACGTGCGCAAGAATGTGGATTTCCCGCAGCCGGACGGTCCGATGAGCGCGGTAATGCGGTTCGTCGGAATATCCAGATTCAAATCAAACACCGCCTGCTTCGAGCCGTAAAAAAAATTCAGGTTCGAAATCTTCAGGCGCAGCGACTGCTCGGACATTGGTGCATTCTTTTTTTCCATAAGCGCCGAATCTCTCAGTGCTCTTGTTGATAGCGCGGGTTGAGGTGCACCACTCACAATTGAATCCTCGGCTTGCTATTAAACTGCCTTCGTACGCGCCAGGATGAAGCGCGCGCCCAGATTTGACAAAAGCACCAGGCCTAGAAGGACTAGGCCGGCAGCCCATGCTTGGCGATGCCAGTCGTCATAAGGAGCAATGGCGTACGTATAGATCATTACAGGCAAAGAAGCGATCGGCTGGCCCCAGCCTTCGCTCCAATAACGGTTGCTGAAAGCGGTGAAAAGCAATGGCGCGGTTTCGCCAGCCACGCGCGCGAGAGCGAGCAGCATCCCAGTCAGAATACCTCCACTCGCGGCCGGAAGCACTACGGTCGCAATGGTCTTCCACCGGTTGGCGCCCAACGCCATGGCCGCTTCGCGCATGCTGCCCGGTACCGCGCGCAGAAACTCTTCCGTGCTGCGCACAGTAATTGGAATTACCATTAGCGCTAGCGCGACGCCACCCGCGACGGCGGAGAAATGCTTCACAGGGAGCACCACCAGCGTGTAAGCGAATATGCCGATGACGATCGATGGCACGCCGTTCAGCAAGTCCGTGGTATATCGCACCACGAACGAAAAAGTTTTTCCGCCAAATTCCGCAAGATAAATTCCAGCCAGCAAGCCGAATGGAAGACCCATAATCGCCGCCAGCAAAAGCAACTTCAGGCTGCCGACGATAGCATTCGCCATGCCGCCGCCAGTCTCGCCTACGGGTTTGGGAAGCTGAGTGAAGAAGTTCAGGTTCAGTGAAGTGCCGCCGTGCCAGACCAGGTATCCGAGAATCATAAATAACACCGAGACGACCGACAAAGCCGCAACGCCGGTCAGCGTCAACATGATGTAGTTCAAAGATTTTCGCCATTGGATGCGCGCGCTGGTCATGCCGGACGGCCCCCGCCGCGTTCGGTGGCCACGATGAGAATGCGCGCCAGGCCGTTAAGAATGAACGTAATCAGGAACAGTACGAGGCCGAGTTCGATCAGCGCGCTCAAGTACAAATCGCCGGTAGCTTCCGTGAACTGATTCGCAATGGTCGAGGCAATGGTGTCGCCAGGAGAAAAGAGCGAAGCACTAATGTTGGGCGCATTCCCGATAACCATGGTCACGGCCATAGTTTCGCCCAACGCCCGCGCTAAGGCCAGAAACACAGAACCCATGATTCCGGTACGAGCCCACGGCAAAACGACTTGCCACGTTGACTCCCAGCGGGTGGCGCCGAGCGCGAGCGCTGCCTCACGCTGTTCGCGCGGAACCGTCAAAAGAACTTCGCGCGAAACCGAAATAATGAAAGGAACCACCATGATCGCCAGCACAATTCCCGCAGTAAGAAACCCGACACCATAATTCGGTCCCTTAAACAACGCACCGATAAATGGAACGTTGCCCACCGTGTTAATCAGCAGCGGCCCCAGCGTAGTGCGCATCAATGGAACGACGATAAAGATTCCCAGTAAGCCGTAAATAACACTGGGCACAGCGGCAAGGAGATCGATCAAAAACGATATGATGTTGCTAATACTTCGAGGGGCCAGTTCCGAGAGAAAGATGGCGCTGGCCAAGCCCAACGGAAGCGCGATAACTAGAGCTACCGCGGAAGTGACCAGCGTTCCGTAAATGAAGGGCAAAGCACCGTAATTATCGAAGTTCGGATCCCATACTCTGGTCCACAAAAACATCCAGCCGAATTGCGCGCGGGAGAGATGCGAATTTCTCCAGAGCTCGTATACCAACAGCGAAGTAATCAACAGAATGCCGGCGGCGAATGTGAGGGTAATCAGGTGAGCGATTTCGTCGCCCTGGCGAAGACGCTGTATAAACGCACTGGGTCCCGCTTTTGAGGGCGGAACCTGATGCGCGATAGTGTTGGCGGCTACGGACATTTACTGAATCAGCGAGATCGCCTGCATCTCCTTGGCCACAACTTCCTTCGGGAGTTGCGCGTAAGTCAGACCTTCGTTGTACTTCTGACCTTCGGTAAGCATCCACTTCAGGAAGTCTTTGATCGCGTCGCGTTTCGCTGTGTCCTTGATTTGCGCAGGAATCAGCAGCCAAGTGAAGCTGGAAATGGGATAAGACTGCGGGCCGGAAGCATTTGTAATCGAAACGCGGAAATCAGCCGGCATGTTCTTGGCGTCTGCTGCGGCCGCGGCGGTAACGCTGGCCAAATCCGCTTTAACGAATTTCCCGGCGGCGTTCTGGACTTTACCGAAAGCTATGCCGTTTTGCGCAGCATATACCAGTTCGATGTAGCCAATGGCGTTGGGTGTCTGTTTCACTAAGCCGGAAACGCCTTCATTTCCCTTACCGCCCAGCCCGACAGGCCAATTCACCGATGTGCCTTTGCCAACTTTGTTCTTCCATTGATCGCTGACCTTGGAAAGGAAATCGGTCCAGATATATGTGGTGCCGCTGCCGTCGGAACGATGGATAACGACGATATCGGCGTTCGGCAGATTCACGCCGGGGTTCGCTTTGGTCATTTCCGGATCGTTCCACTTGGTGACCGAGCCCAGAAAAATGCCAGCGAGAGCATTCTGAGTGAAATTTAATTCAGTGCTGACTCCGGCAATGTTGTAGCTGGGTACGTCCGCACCCAAAACCGTTGGGAAATGCAGAATCTTGAATTTCGACTGCGACAGTTGCTCGTCGCTCATGGGCCCGTCGGACGCGCCAAAATCAACCGTCCCGGCCTGAAGCTGGCGGATCCCGCCTCCGGAGCCGATGGACTGATAATTGATTTGAACGTCCGGATGAGCGGCGTGGTAGACATCAAACCATTTTGAATATATGGGATAAGGAAACGTTGCGCCGGCAGCGTTCAATAACACATTTCCGGCTGACATCGCCGTTATAGCGGCAACGCCCAACAGTAGCCACACAACCAGTAGGGTCTTTTTCATGTCTCCAGATTCTCCTGACCACCATTTTTTGACTGTATTGTTACAGCCGTGTTACATCGACGCGAATTGGGAATGAAATAAGACCGAGCCACAAAAGGGGTGGAGGCGCGGCCCCGGGGGTGTGGACGAGCCGCGCCTCGCAAGGGGAGTAACGTGGTGCGTTGCTTCCGGCGCAGAGGTGCCGCGCAGGAACTTGTGGGTGTCGACGCCCCCATTTGCGAGTTGGAAACGCCGGATCACACCGTGTTCGGAGCTAGTTTCTCGCCTGCACTCGAGCACTCTCACCCTAAGTCACGCTAAAGTATTGAATTGAACAGCGGATGAGTGGCGCATGAAATCTGGATTACAACGCGCCTGCTGCCTCAGTGCGTTCTGCGTTGAACTCCCTTTGCTTGGCACGGCCGTGGCGCACTTCCAGCCCGCGCACCCAGAACAAAATGTCCTCGGCAATATTGGTTGCGTGGTCCGCGATTCGCTCGAGGTGGCGCGAAGCGAGCACGTAATGCAGATTGGGCGCAGCCAGCACGGGATTCTGCGTCATCCCCGCCAGCAGTGATTCGAAAACCTGATCGCGATATTGATCCACTACGTCGTCGCTTTCCAGGACCTGCGTAGCCAAATCAACATTTTGGTAAATCAGAGCGCCGAGGCACTTCGAGACCATGGCTCGCACCGCCGTGGTCATGGGCTCGAGATCAGCCGGAACGTTCACCTGGCCCATGGCCGCCAGTGATATTGCCCGTTCGCTCAAATTCACCGCGAGGTCGCCCATGCGTTCGAGGTCATTATTAATTTTCAAGGTGGCCACGATCAGGCGAATATCGGCGTCCTGCAAATTTGGTTCGCGTAGCATGCGGATGGCATGCTCATCGATCAGAATTTCCATTTCGTTGATGCGAGGCTCGGTGAGAAACACTTCGCTGGCCAGGCGTTCGTTTCGTTCGAGCAAAGCCCACAACGCACGGTTCACCGAAGCTTCTACCGTGCGAGCCTGTGACATCAAATAATTCACCAGCACGTTTTGAAAAATCCCCTGTCCATTTGTTTTAGCGATCGCCACGTTGCAATTCCTCCCGAGCAGGGTCCCGTTCTGTATAAATGCCACCAGTTACAGGCTGAATTCTGTGGATTGCAAGCGCGTAAATCGCAGGTAAATTTTTGAAGACACGTACTGAGAAATATGCGAGCGTCGGGCGCGAAGAGGCCAGATCGAGGGCTATCTGCTGACTGATCGCCTTCTAGATGGGGCCCGTTCGACGCAGTACTACAAGAACGAATTCGAAATTAGAAGGGGCACGAAGATCGCTGGGAACATATTCTTCTCGTGCCGGACATTCCTGAACAGCATCCAGCATCCTCCGACCCGATACGGCAAAGGACGCGAGGATCGAAGGAAAAAGATCGGATTATTATCAAAGTTCATTGGACCCGGTGGCGAAAACACAGTCTGCACCTCGAATCCCGCTAGGCCGATAGCCAGTAAAATCCAGCCGAAGCGTTTCATCATTTTCATCCACCCCTACTTGCTACGCTACCGATCAAGGGGAATAGAGAATGAGAAGTTCGAGCCCTGCCCGACTGCACTCTCAACCCAGAGCCGACCCCCGTGGGCCTCGACGATGTGCTTGGCGATGGAAAGACCCAGGCCGGTGCCGCCGGCTTCGCGTGATCGCGCCGCGTCCACGCGGTAAAACCGTTCGAAGATCCGTTCTTGATCAGCGACCGGAATTCCGATTCCGGTATCAGCAACGGTTACGACGGCGTCCCGCTCGCGGGCTTGGGCTGTTACGCGAATGTGTCCCCCGTGCGGTGTGTACTGAATGGCATTGTCCAGGAGGTTTTGCAGCACATCGCGCAGCAGGCCGGCGTCCCCGCGCACCGCTGGAAGCCTCGGCGGCACCTCAATCTCCAGGGTGATTTGCTTGCGATTGGCCTTCAACAATGAAGTATCGGCGCAGGATTCGATCAACTCCATCAAACCCACCGGAGAAAACTCCACCTCCAGCTTTCCAGCCTCGATCCGAGCCAGTTTCAGCAGATCGTTCGTGAGTCGTGCCAGACGAATCGCGTGATTACGAATAATCTCAAGAAAGTGCCGATTATTTTGGGGATCGTCGAGCGCGCCGGCCAGCAATGTTTCCGCGAACCCCTGGATTGCAGTGAGCGGCGTTTTGAATTCGTGCGAAACGTTGGCCACAAAATCCTGCCGCACGCGCTCCAGTCGCCGCAGTTCGGTGACGTCATGCAACACCGCCACCGCGCCTGAGGGTTTCTGCGCGGGTGTTCCCACCGTAAGTCCTCTGATCGCTGTTTGTTCGGACGTCAGAGCCGGGGCTTCCAGCGCCTTGACCGGGGCCGCCGTCGCCGAAAAGCTTTGGGTTTGCGTTATGCCCATCACAATATCGCTTTGTAATCGCTCATCGCCCCGCAGCGCCCTGCGAATCAGCCCCAGCAATTCCGAATTCCGCACCATCTCAATGAGCGGGCGGCCTTCTCCGCTGGCGCCATCCACATTGAAAATTTCAGAAAACGCGCGGTTGTAAAAAACCAGCCGCTCTTCCGCGTCGATGACGGCCACGCCCTCCACCATGCTGCGCAGAATCGCGCCGGAGCGATTGCGCTCGCCACTTAGCATTCGGATCTCACGATCGAGCCGCGCCGCGGTCTGATTCAGTGAGTCAGCGAGATCGGAAAGCTCGTCTGGGGGGCCTTCGCGTAGCAGCGTTTGGAAGTTCCCTTCCGCAATGCGTTGCGAAAAGCCCCTCAGCCGTTCCACGCGCGCGGCGAACCTTCGCGCGAACGCAAGCGACACCAGCGCTGCCAGGCCAAGCATCACGAGCGCGGCTACCAGAAATCTTTGCCGCAGTTCGATGACAGAAAGATTAATTTGCGACAGGGGTAGCGCTAGGCGAATAACGATCGGTGCCGATCCCGTATGCTGGTAGCTCTGCGCGCGGTAAACCAGCTCGCGATTCAGATTTACACTTCGATGCACAGATTGTCCCGACCCGTGGGCCAGCGCGTCCTCAAATTCCGTCCGGTCCGCGTGGTTTTCCATTTGTTCCGGGTTCGTCGCAGTGTCGGCCAAAACCCGGCCGGTATTGTCGATGATGGTTACGCGGGCGCCACTTTGGGCTACACGTCCCGCCCAATTGTTCAGTTCGGCGGTCTCAACCGAATTGGGAGGATTAGCCAGCGCCAAGCGCAACAAGGATCCCAATTCGTCATTCGCGGAACGGATCGCCTGGCTACGGATTACGCGGATGGAGTACAAATCTACGGCGAGCAAAACTGCGAGAAGTAGAGCCGTGTAGGTAAATCCGAGTTTCCAGAAAAGTCTAGCTTGCACGGGTCTCGAACAGATATCCCGCACCACGTATCGTTTTCATGAATGACGGGTGTTGGGGATCAGTTTCGATCTTTTCTCTAAGGCGGCGCACGTAAACATCCACACTACGCGGCGTGACGAACCGCTCCGTCCCCCACACCGCATCGAGCAGTTGATCTCTGGTAAATACACGGTTCGGACGCGCCGCAAGAAAATAGAGCAGCCGAAATTCGAGAGTGCTCATGGCCACAGGCTTCCCTGTCCGCGTTACACGATACGCTGCTGGATCAATTCGCAATGCGCCGACTTCTATGGGCTTTTCAGACGGCGTTCCAGGTTCCGCGCGACGAAGCAAAGCTTTCACTCGCGCGGCAAGCTCGCGGGGGCTGAACGGCTTGGTCACATAGTCGTCGGCGCCTAGTTCTAAACCTACGACACGATCCGCTTCTTCTCCCTTCGCGGTAAGAATCAAAATGGGTATACGATTCAGACTTACGTCCTTGCGAACTTCCTTGCAGATCTCAAGCCCGGATAATTTCGGCAACATCAGATCCAGCACGAGCAGATCGGGCGCTGATTTCCTGATTTGCGCTAGACCTGTGGCGCCGTCGCTGCTGGAGGCGACTTGGTATCCGTCTTTCTCCAGGTTGTAGCGCACCAACTCTACGATATCTTTGTCGTCCTCAATTACCAGAACACGTTTCATCAGTTTTCCCGGGAAACGCACACACCATACGGGAAAAAGGGCCCCCAATGCAAGGCGTTGAAGCTGGCCTCAGCCTTTTTTAACACCACGTTAATACCGTGCCAATTTGGGACGCGCGTGCCGCTTGAACATTATTTCCGCATTCGGCGTTTAATACTGCTAACGGAGGGTTCATCACCGCATTGAATGCAAAGGGCTTGCTTGCATTTCGTCACTACGGCTTTGGCCACCATTCTGCTTGATTGAGAGCGACTCAATTCCCTAGCTCGAGGTTACGGATTCGAGCGTGCCGGAGGGCCAGATGGAGGACAGCAATGGATGCGTCTGAGGCACGTCTATTGGATCCAGGACGCCGCAGTGTCGAATCGCGAGATTTTGAAGCGGGTTGCGCCGGAAGATTGTAGGGCAGGATGAAGCGGTGCAGGCGGTGGTGGATCTGTACCAGGTGTTTCGCGCCGGTCTGAATTCGCCCGGCCGTCCAGTGGGTAATTTGCTGTTTCTGGGACCCACAGGAGCAGGCAAGACGCGTGTAGTGGAAGCCACGGCCGAGGTATTGTTTGGCGATCCGCGCGCGGTGATCAAAATAGATTGCGCCGAATTCCAGCACTCCCACGAAATCGCTAAGTTAATCGGCTCGCCGCCAGGATATTTAGGTCATCGCGAGACCCACCCACTGATTACCCAGGAAGCCCTGGCGCAGTATCACAACGAAAAACTCAAGATTTCTTTCCTGCTATTTGACGAAATTGAAAAAGCCAGCGACGCGCTGTGGCAATTGCTGCTGGGCATATTAGATAAAGCCACGCTCACTCTGGGCGACAACCGCCGCTTGGATCTGTCGCAGACCATGATTTTCATGACCTCGAATCTGGGCGGCTCGGAAATCACCGAGTTGATGACCGGCGGGATGGGATTCGCGCCGTTGCAGCGCGCCGACACAGTAGTGCGTTTGGATGACAAGGTTGAAAAGACGGCCTCGGAAGCAGCAAAACGTAAATTCGCGCCGGAATTCATGAACCGGATCGACAAAACCGTAGTGTTCCGCGCGTTACGTCCCGAACAACTCGAACAGGTTCTGGAAATCGAGTTAGGCATGGTGCAGCAGCGCGTCCTGGAAACGGCCAGAGGGCGTTTCTTGTTTCGAGTGACGCAGCCCGCGCGGGAATTTCTATTGAGAGAAGGCACGGACATGAAATATGGAGCCCGCCACTTGAAGCGAGCCATCGAACGGCATGTGGTGTACCCGTTGGCAAATTTGCTGTCGACCGAGCAAGTATCCCTGGGTGACGTGATTTCGATCGATTGGCAAAGCGAAATGCTCGGGCTCACATTTCTAAAGGAAGCGGATGGTGCATTGGTGCCAATAGCTTCAGAAACTTCAGGATGTGTCGTCGAAGCAGTTGCCGTAAGTACTGATACCCGACCGGTACCTGCCGTCACCGCACGTGCATTGGCAGAACGCCTCCCTATTCGATCTTCTCGGTAGGCTGGCGATGGGTGACGGGCGTTTACCGATCGGAGAGAGCTTGAAGCATGTCCGTGGGAGATGGACTGCGCCGTCCTTAAACTCGCGCCGGGCGGGCTTACCTCAAATCCGCGCCAGGATCGCAGCTTCGGCCCATTTTGCGTGCTGTGCGCGCCTGGCACAGCACGCTGCACGATGTAAGCATTTACGCTCCGAAAAGGTGCCGGTTTGAAACCGCAGTCGAAGGGACTTTACCGCGATTACACAGCCACTCCGCCGCAGCACAAAAGGAGAGAGGCTTCCTGGCCGGGCGAGGGATTTTTGCCTGGAATCCTTGGCGGATTTTTCCAGCGCTCGGATTTGCCTTGCTGTACATTTTGCTGGATCGGTTAACAGTTTTTTTTCAAATGTGGTCAGGCGTCAGCGCCTGGTACCCACCAGTCGGTGTGGAACTGGCGCTGCTGGTCGGCTTCGGGCTTCTTACGCGCCGCTGATGTTTATTGCTGGCGTCATCGCGTCGATCGTCAATTATCATTTGTCGCCTTACTCGGCAAATTTTTGGATAGCTAATGCTGCGGTAACCGGCGGATATGCAGGAACGGCTTTCGTACTGCGGCGGCTGATGCGTACTGAAGTCCCGTTCCGTCATTTGAGCGATGTATTCCGGTATTCGTCCGTCGCAATCGGCGGGGCGTGCTGTGTAGCTTCCATAGGAGCCGTGACCTTGGTATGGACGAAATCCATCACTCAAGCGGAATATCCCAGGGCAGCGCTGAATTGGCTGGTCGGCGATTCGGTGGCTGATTCACGTGATCCCGAAGTTGAACCGGGCGAGCGGAACTTTTCGCACATCCAGGGCGAGCATACCAGGACGTTTCTGTCTCGGAACTCTCGCACAATCGCGACCCCGGCACCCTTGAATCGACGGCGCAAGCCGGCAGCATTCTGCTGGCATTGTTCGTTGTGTTTGGCTCGGATTTTGCATTGAGCTACGAGCTGTTCTATTTATTCTTCTTGCCAATCATCTGGATAGCGTCGCGGCACGGAATGCCGGGCGCCACCAGTGCACTGCTGGCTCTCAGTTTGGGTTCCATGCTGATGCTGAGGATTTTTCCGGAGGATTTGCATCGCTTGGGGATACTGCAATTCCTGATGTTGATTGTTTCACTTACAGGCTTATGTCTGGGGGCGCTGATCAGCGAACGAGAGCAAAGTGAACAAGGGCTTCGCGAAAGCGAAGCGCGCCTGCTGGCAATGGTAGGCGCGATTGACGAGATCGTCTGCGAATTTGACGCCGATGGAGTTTTTCGAAATGTGTGGTGTGGCAGCGAAGCTTCCTTGGCACAACCGAAAGGGGAACTGGTTGGTAGAAATGTCGCGCAATTTCTGGGCGCGGACGTAGCCAAGCCCTTCATTGAAACTTTTCGACGTGTCATGTTCACTGGATGCGGAGAGAGTATCGAATACTCAATTCCTATTCGATCGCAGCTGCACTGGTTTTTTGCGAGGGTCAGTCCCATTCAATCAGCGAACGGAACGCCCCGGACAATTTGCATGACTTCTCGCGACATAACCACCAGAAAACAGGAAGAAAACGACCTGCGAAGCGCCAAAGAAACTGCTGAGGCCGCTAGCCAGGCTAAAAGCGACTTCCTCGCCAATATCAGCCATGAATTTCGTACCCCGATGAACGGCATTCTCGGCATGACAGCCTTGGTTCTCGATACGGATGTGAACCCCGAACAGCGCCAGTACCTCCAGATGGTAAAAACTTCCGCTGATTCCCTACTGCTGATGCTCAGCGACATTCTGGATTTTTCCAAGGTTGAGGCTGGAAGACTCGAGCTTTCCCAGCAGGAATTCGGCTTCGCGGCCAGCCTTAATGAGGCGCTCATGCCACTGCAATTTCTTGCTCACGAAAAAGGCCTTGAACTTCGCTGGCAGATAGATTCCGACGTGCCGGAGAACCTGGTCGGAGATGTCCTGAGACTTCGACAGATTTTGATGAATTTGGTTGGCAATGCCATCAAGTTTACAAAGCAGGGTGGAGTCTCAGTGCACGTCGGTACGGAGGAGCAGGCAGGCCAACAGGCAGATGGTCAGACTCTTCTCCATTTTCAAGTCAGAGATACGGGGATAGGAATTCCTAAAGATAAACAAGCAATCATATTCGACGCTTTCACTCAGGCGGACAGCTCCACCACCCGCTTGTACGGCGGCACCGGACTGGGACTGGCTATCGCCAGCCGCCTGATCGCTCTCATGCAAGGAAAGGTCTGGGTCGAAAGTGAATTGGGGCACGGCAGCACATTTCATTTGACGGCGGCGTTCGGCTCGGTTCACGAGGAATCGGCGCTGGCCACACGCCACTAAAATCGCGAGGTCGCAACATGACTGAAGTCAACGATAAGAAAATGCGAGTTCTGGTTGCAGACGACGATCCGGTTTCCCGCCGTCTGTTGGAATTATTCTTGGCGAAGTGGGGCTACGAAGTGATTGTCGCCACCACTGGGACCAACGCTTTGCAGCTGCTGGAGCGGATGGACGCGCCGCGTCTGGCCATTCTGGATTGGATGATGCCGGGTATGGAGGGCATCCAGATATGCCAGAAGCTTCGCGCGGCCAACGAGCGCTCTTACACCTATGTGATTCTCTTGACGGGGGCGCTCGCAAAAGGAAGACCTGTTGCAGGGCCTCGAATCCGGCGCGGACGATTACTTGACCAAACCATTCGACGCTCCGGAACTACGCGCGCGAATGCATGTAGGGCAGCGTATTCTGGACCTGCAGGACAAGCTGATGGCCGCGGGCGACGAGTTGCTGTTTCGCGCAACGCACGACAACCTTACCGGCGTTTCCAATCGCGGAGTAATTCTGGATACGCTCCGCCGCGAACGTTCTCGTCAAGCGCGCCAGGGAGGGTCCTTCGCGATCGTTCTGGTGGACCTCGATCATTTCAAATACGTCAACGATACGCATGGACACCTCGCGGGTGATGCCGTCCTGCGTGAAGCTACGCAGCGCATGATGGCCTCACTTCGTCCGTACGATTCCGTGGGCCGGTACGGCGGCGAAGAATTTCTGATTGTGATTCCAAGTTCGGACGCAATGGGCGCATTGGGACTCTCCGAGAGAATGCGCCGCGCTATAGCGGGGCAGCCTATATCAGCGGACGGCGCCAGCCTTACCGTGACCGCTAGCTTCGGCGTCGTCGCCAGCACGGAGGCACGGCCACTCGATCCGCAGGAAATGTTGCGGCTCGCGGACGACGCGCTTTACCGCGCGAAAGAGTACGGCCGAAACCGCTCCGAACTGGCAACGCCACAGGATTTGACCATCGCAGTTTCGGTTCCCGCCGCAGCGGACGTTCAGAAGATCGTGCCGAACTAGTTTTAATCGTGGACCGCAGTTCCTGCGACTCGCTCCTTGGCTGCGAAATTTGTTATTATTACGCCCGGGGTAACGCATCGTTCTGGTTCAAGTGGCCCGGCTCCGCAAAAGCTTCGCCAGCCCGGGTATCATTCTCCGATCGGCTAAAGCGAGCTAATGACACGGCAGAATCTATTCGTTTATTCATCGAGAATCGAAGCAACCCCCGAGCAGCTTTTTCGCTGGCACGCCGAGGCCGGAGCGCTGGAGCGCCTCTCACCTCCCTGGGAAAAAATTGAAATTGTCGATCCGTCGCCCGGGATTCGCGACGGCGACAAAGGCACGATGCGTGTGCGTTTTGGGCCTTTGTGGATCCGTTGGTCATTTGAACATTTGTCATTACGTCAAAGGGCGTCAATTCTGCGACGTGCAGACCAACGGACCATTTAAACGCTGGCAGCACACCCATTCCTTCACTCCGGAAGGTCTGAACGCCTGCCGTTTGGAAGACCGAATCGAATACGAACTGCCCGGCGGAGCGCTCGGGAATTTCTTTGGCGCTAGGTTTATTCGCGCGAAACTTATGCGAACTTTTGCTTACCGGCACAAGGTCACAAAAGCCGCAATGCCTCAGCGCATCGAACAAAATCTATGAGAGCAGGACAGTTCTCGCAGTTCCGTACGGGATCGTATGGTTAAAAGAATCACATTTGACCCGCGGCCATCGAAACGGTTCCGCAGTTGCAGAATTTGGTGTACATTTCTATCAGAAGCGCACCGCGCCACGTGCATCCATCGCTTCGAGAGGTCGGGTCATGAATCCCACCAAACCAGGATCACTGGTGAGTAATGAACCTGTCGATACTACAACTCCCCGTGACACGCTAAGCGTCACTGATAACCGAACCGGCCGCAAATATGAATTGCCCATCAAGAACGACACCATTCGCGCCTTAGATTTGCGGCCCATAAAAGTTCACGACCCCGATTTCGGCATGATGGGTTACGACCCCGCGTTCACCAACACAGCGTCCTGCTCCAGCAAGATCACTTTCATCGATGGCGATAAAGGAATCCTGCGTTATCGCGGTTATTCAATCGAGGAGCTGGCAGAGAGAAGCACGTACGTCGAAACGGCATATTTGATCCTTTACGGTGAACTCCCGAATAAATCGCAGCTCGCGGATTGGACTTATCACATCACGCATCACACATTCATTCACGAAAGCATCAAAAAATTCATTGACGGTTTTCACTACGACGCACACCCGATGGGCATGCTCATCTCCACCGTCGCCGCGCTTTCTACTTTTTATCCCGACGCTAAAGACATCTTTAATCCCGATTCGCGGCGTAAACAAACCTATCGACTAATCGGGAAAATGCCCACACTCGCGGCTTTTGCTTACCGCCACCAATTGGGCATGCCATTTGTTTATCCGGACAACGACCTTACTTACTGCGGGAATTTTCTGAACATGCTGTTCCGCACCACGGAGCTGAAATATCGTCCAAATCCAACGCTCGAACGTGCCTTGGACGTCCTGTTTATTCTGCACGCCGATCATGAACAGAATTGTTCTTCGACGGCGATGAGAGTCGTCGGAAGCTCGCACGTCGATCCCTATTCCGCTACGGCTGCTGCAACCGCCGCGCTTTACGGGCCGCTACATGGCGGCGCGAACGAAGCTGTGTTGCGCATGCTGCTGGAAATCGGCTCCATCAATAACATTCCCGCGCACATCAAGAGCGTAAAGGCTGGCGAAAAACTGTTGATGGGTTTTGGGCATCGCGTCTATAAGAACTACGACCCGCGCGCCCGCATCGTAAAACACATCGCGTATGAAGTTTTCGACGTCATGGGCAAGAACCCGCTGATCGAAATCGCCCTCGAATGTGAACGGATTGCGTTAGAAGACGAATACTTCGTGAAGCGCAAGCTGTATCCGAATGTGGACTTCTATACCGGCTTGATTTACCAGTCCATGGGATTCCCCGTGATGATGTTTCCAGTACTCTTCGCCATCCCTCGCACCTCTGGCTGGATAGCTCAATGGGAAGAAATGCTGTTGGACCCTGAGCAGAAAATCTCCCGTCCCCGCCAGGTATATTTGGGACATGACCTCCGCGATTACGTCCCGCTGGATCATCGCAAGTAGCTGATACGCAACGTCTACAGCGGAAAAGTGATTGCATCTGAAGAGAATCTCTGGCAAAACACTCTATCCCCCGCGTGGGGCCAATCCTGATGGATATCTCTACACGTCAATCCGGAACTGCCACGATTGTGGACGTCATCGGCGATATTACGCTGTACAACTCGCCGGACGTTCGCAAAGTCCTTATGGATCAACTGAAATCCAAGAAATCTCCCCGGGTGATCGTGAATCTTGAGAAGGTGCGGTATATTGATAGCGCCGGGGTGGCGTCGCTGGTGGAGGGCCTGAAAGTCGCGCGCGATCTAAAAAGTACGTTCGCGCTGTATGGGCTCAGCCGAACGGCGCGTGAAGTGCTCGAATTGACCCGCCTTATTAAGGTTTTCGAAGTCTACGACAACGAAGAGGACGCTTTGCGGGGCGGTAGCCCGAATGTGGCTCCCGCCAGATAAATTTCCGGGCGGTACAGACTCGGGTTCGATCTGAAGATTACACCCGTCCGGAATCACAGATGCCATTCACAGAGACCATTGGCGCGGCCACCATCAACGGCTTAGCGTACGTCGGAAGTTTAGCGCGCCTTTCTGGCGGTGCCGCACGTGCCGTTTTCATCTCGCCCTTCCAGGGCAAAAAATTCCATTTCAGCCGCGCCGTGCACCAGGCCATGACTGTTGGCGTGGAAGCTCTCCCAATTACCTCTCTAATTTCGTTTTTTGTCGGCACCATTCTCGCGTTGAACGCTGCCTACGAACTGCGCAAATTCGGCGCCCTGAATTTGGTGGCAAGTGCGGTGGCCGTATCGATGTCGCGCGAACTTGGCCCATTGATGACCGCTATTGTCGTGATCGGGCGCTCCGGTTCTGCGTTCGCGGCGGAAATTGGCACGATGAAGGTGAACGAAGAAATTGATGCCATGGAAACCATGGCGCTCGAACCGGTGCAGTTTCTGGTGGCCCCGAAATTTTTGGCGATGATACTGATGGTGCCTTGCCTCACATGCTGGGCGGATTTCATGGGTGTGCTCGGCGGAGGCTTGTTCGGCGTCTCGACTGCGGGCTTCACTTGGGGAACTTACATTCAGGCCACGCTCGATTCCTTGAAGAGCACAGACATAATCAACGGCTTAATTAAGGCGCTCATGTTCGGCCTTGTGATTACAGCGGTCGGCTGCCAGGAAGGTTTTTCAACGGGCCTGGGCTCGGAGCAAGTGGGAAGATCCACGACTTCGGCGGTAGTGAAATCGATTTTCATGGTCGTGATCGTGGATTTGATTTTCACCACAATTTTTTATATTACGGCCCCACGTTAATTCATGTCTCGACCACTCACGCCAAAAATTGCCACGTCGCAGATCTCCAACGGAGCCGCCATCTCCGTGCGCAACCTGCGTGTGAAATATGGCGAGCGCGAAATTCTGCATGGCATTAATTTCGAGGTTCCGTCTGGCGAGACTATGGTGATTCTAGGCGGCTCGGGTTCGGGCAAGAGCACTCTGCTTCGCACTTTGGTGGGCCTGGAAAGGCCCAGTTCCGGTGAAATCTGGATTCAGGGGAAAGATTTCGCCTCGATCTCCGACGAAGAACGTGACGAACTGCTCAAGAAAATGGGCATGTCGTTTCAAGGTGGTGCGCTTTTCGGTTCGCTAACAGTGGGCGAAAATGTGGCACTTCCCCTTCACGAACACACCCGCTTGGACGATTCCACCATCGAAATCATGGTGCGATTGAAACTCGATCAGGTCGGTCTCTCCGGCTTCGAAAACTACATGCCGGCGCAATTGAGCGGCGGAATGAAAAAGCGTGCCGCCATCGCGCGCGCCATGGCCATGGATCCGGAAATCTTGTTCTTCGATGAGCCTTCGGCAGGTCTCGATCCCATCATCGCCGCCGGAATCGATGAGCTCATTTTGAAATTGAAGAAAGCGTTCCGCATAACCATCGTCGTTGTGACGCATGAACTGGCTAGCGCCTTCCTCATCGCGGACCGCATGATTGTTTTGGACAAAGGCGTCATCGTGGCCAATGAAACGACGAAAGAGCTGCAAAAAAGCCAGCAGCCACGCGTCCGTCAGTTTTTGGATCGCGTGCCGGAACCGGAACTGACCGGAGAAATCGATTACTTGCAGATGTTGACGGGAGATATCCCGCCCACGCGCCAATAAGTTGGAAACAGCAGTATCCGGATTTCTGGAGAATCTTTTTCGGCGTGTTATACTCCCCCGCAATCAGGGGTGCTCCCGCGAGTCGCCGCGTGGGAATCAACGAGGACACGGATGCAACCGAAGCAAGAGCAGGCCTTAGTCGGAATTTTTGTTATCGTGGTGGCCGCTTTACTTATCGGCACTCTGTTTGTTCTTTCCGGCAGCTTCAACAAAGGCGACATTCCCTATCACGCGTATTTTAAAAACGCCGGTGGCTTGGGACCAGGCGCTGAAGTGCGCTATGCCGGAGGTCCTCCGGTTGGACGCGTCAGTAAAGTCGACGTGGATCCGACGGATGCCACGCGCATGAAAGTAGATTTTTCCGCGAACCCGAATGTACCGATCAAAACTGACAGTAGTGTGGTGATTACCAGCACCAGCCCGCTCGGTGAGAATTTTCTGGGAATCAAGCCGGGAACAAACGCCGCTCCCCGTGCGCCGAAAGATTACTTCCTCAAATCCTCGGAATACACCAGCTTTTCCGATATCGCCGATAAAATTTCCGAACTTACACCCACGGCGCAACAATTGGTCGTGAATCTGAATGATCGTGTGGTGGAGTTGAAAGTCACTCTGAATCGCGTGAACGATCTTCTGAACGACCAGAACCGCGCCAACATCGCGCGCAGCCTGAGCGACGTTCGAGGCATGCTGAGAGAAGATCGTCCGCTAGTGCATCAAACCCTAGGCCACGTGAACGAAGCCACGGCGAATCTGAAGCCGCTCATCGCCAGTTTCCAAAAGACTTCGGACGAGGCCAACCAGACGTTGTTGCACCTCGATGGAATGTTGACCGAGAATCGCGCGGACGTTCGCCAGGCAGTGCTGCAACTGCGCACGGCGCTCGACAACGCGAACTCGATTTTGGCTTCGCTCAATAACACTGTGAGCAGCAATTCGGAAAATCTGGACGAGATCATCGACAACCTGCGCCACGTCACCGAAAATTTGAATTCGTTCACGGAATCGATCAAGACGCGCCCCTACACATTGATTCGCGCGTCTGAGCCAAAGGCTCACCAGCCGGGATCAGATTTGCCGAAATAAACAGAAAGCACAGCACAGGAATTAAGCAGAGAAACAGAAAAGCGGGAAGGAGCTAAGAGTGTTGAGCCACCGTGTCCAACTTACTTCACTCGTCATGCTGGGCATCCTGGTCGCCGGCTGCGGTGCGCCGCGTCCCGTAAAATATTACGTCATCGATTCCAATCCTGCGCCCGCAGTTTCCACCCCGAATCAATACCCAGTGTCGCTGCTTGTCGGCCGTTTCGTCGCTTCGCATTTGTATCGTGACGATCGCCTGGTTTACGGCTCGGGACCTGTGGAACTTGGCACCTACGAATACGACCGATGGGCCGAGCCTCCCGCTGACATGGTTCAGGACGTTTTGGTCGCGAGTTTGCGGGCTTCCGGACAATACCGCTCGATTTCCCGCGTCACCAGCAACATGCGCGGCGATTACATCATTCGCGGCCACTTGCTGGCGCTGTATGGTGTGGACAAGCCGGAATTGGTAGCGCGCTTTTCTCTCCAGCTCGAGTTGTACGATCCGGCCAATCGCACTACAGTATGGACTCAAACTTACACGCACGACGAACCCGTGCAAGGCAAAAATATTCCGGCCATCGTCGAAGCGATGGATCGCAATGTTGGCGCCGGTGTCCAGCAGCTATCAAGTGGCATTTCGCAATATTTCGCTAGCCATCCCCCACAACCTGCTTCAGGAAAATAAGTTTCTAAGTTGTTAGCTGCAAGGCCGACTATTTAGCTTGGTATAAGAGCCTTTCGATAACGCAGGCGGCTGGAATATCCGGACCCTGATCGTCCTACCCGGAGCCAACAAATCGCTGATACGATCCGTGGCCCGCGAACGCATCGCTAGGTGAGAATTTACGAAGTAGGTCCACAACTTGTTTCGATCATCGGCTGGAGCGGCCCTGGGCGCGCCTCCATGCTGAACGTTCCGGGTCGGCAAGCGATTAACCGGTGCCGCGATTCAACTGAAATCGACGGTCATCAAGACTGACGTACCCAACGACCCGGTGTTACTTAACGGCGTTTTGAAACACGGAGACCATCATCCCAATCTTGCATCTGCAAAATTCGCACTTGATAGGTACAATCGACGTGGAAAGTGAGTGCGCGAATGCGTTTTCAGACGCGGATTGAAAAACACTCGAGCAGTGCGCACAGGCGGCAATCGCATTCTGGCTTGCTGATTAAATTTCAGCGTTTTCTCGCGATTGCTAGCGTAGCAGTCAGCACCATCTTCGCGATTCTTCTGGCGATTCCAACCCAGTCGGTTGCCGCGCAAGCCAAGACTCCGGAGGACGCGGCCAAGGATTTTCTCCCAGGTTCTTACCGCAGTAAGAGCGGCGAGGTAATTCAGTATCGCTTGTTCGTGCCACCCGGCTACGACGTTAGCAAGAAATATCCAATTGTGTTGTGGCTGCACGGAGCCGCGGGACGCGGGTCGGACAATATTTCGCAACTCGCCGGCGGCAATTTCACCGGCTCGCACGTGTGGACAACGCGAGAAAATCAAACGGCACATCCCACATTTGTTTTGGCGCCACAAGTCGACACGACGAAAGGGTGGGCGCGTCCCCACACCAGCTCGCCGCCGGTTGCCATCAGGCTGGCATTGGAGGTTCTCGACACAGTCGAGCGGCGATACAGCATTGACCGCGGACGCGAGTACGTTGCGGGCCAATCGATGGGGAGCGAAGGAGTTTGGGCTGCGATGTCAATCGCGCCTCAGCGCTTCGCCGCAGCAATAGCGCTATGCGGTTACGGAGACGCCTACATGATCCCGCGCGTTGCCAAAGTCCCAGTTTGGATATTTCAAGGCGAGGAAGATCCGGTGGTACCAACGAGCCGAGCGCGAGCATGGGTCGCACAACTAAAAAAGGCAGGCGGCGATCCGAAGTATACGGAATATCCCAGCATCGGCCATAACGTGTGGGACGTAGCGTTCAGAGAACCAGATTTAGCGTCATGGCTCTTCTCACAACCACGGACTTAGTATGGTCCCATGAACGACATACTCGGCCCTAATGGCAACCGCAACCGCCGCCCCCGCAACAACCACCGCCTCCAGAGAATCCTGACGACGGATTACCCGAGGACTTGCTGCCGTTGGCAGGAGCGGCAAACACAGAAAGTTGTATCGTATGTTTCGTACTGGCACATTTCGGACACGTGACCGGAGCGCTCTGATTCATCACGATTCGCTCGTAGTGTTCGCTACAATCGTCGCAAACGTATTCGTAAATCGGCATTCGCTGCTCCCTTTTAGAAGGTAGACCGGAGACGGTAACTGATATCCCCCTCCGGTTAATCAGCCGTCAGTTTAACAGACGAAAACGCCTCCCAAAAAACAACAGCCCCGGTTTGATCCGGGGCTGTTAGAACCATGAACCCTGCGAAGTTGGTTGTAAATTAGTCGCCGGCAACTGCTGCTTCTGCTTCACGCTTTTCGATCTTTGTCGGGCCGCTGCCATTGCCGTTCGAGTGGCCGTTGCCATCCGCTGGCGCGATTTGAACCGGCTTGACGTTGGCACCCGGCACAGCACTTAGGATCTGTTGCATTGATCCAATCTGCACCACAGGCTCGCTGGACTTCTTCAGCACCAATTCCTCGTAAATCCTGCGGACCTTGGCGGCCTCTTCCAGCGCTTTCTTCCGGCGAATGCGATCCTCTTCAGCCGCGGTCAGCGGAATGTCATGCTCCAGGTGACGAACACGCGCCGCATCCTCGGAATCAATGCGCAGCGAGTGCTCGTAACTCTCCAGATTGACCTTCTTGCCCTTTGCGAAAATATCGTGCTTGCCGTGCTCCTTGTACCACTGAGCTACGGTCGCGTTCTTGTGCATGTTCTCAATAATCTTCCGCCAGCCCACGCCCGTGTTGTACGCGCAGAACGAAATCTCGCCCTGCTGCGTGGCATAAGGAATGATGCACATTTCAGTGCGGCGGAAATCGTAGTTGAAAAGATCCTGGAACCACATGCCGGCGATGAAAAGGAAATTCCAAGGATCTTCCTTGCGCCGCTTCATGGCATCGTCGTAGGTGCGCTCACCAGAAACCTTGCCGTATTTCTTGTCCGCATTCCCGGTAAGCGCATACGTCTTGTCGAATTTCCTCCAGAGGTCTTTCAGTCGCAAACTAGGAGGACCCTGGAACGGACTGTAATTTTTCAGGACCGCCAGAGCCATCATGAAGTTAGAAAATTTCTTGCCGCGAGCCGCGTCAGTGATAGCAGCAACGTCCTTGGTAAGCTGCTGCGCATTAAGGAAACGCGGAACCGGAGCCCATTCCTTCGTCTCCTTATTGATCATCAGAGCGGTACCAACGCCGCAATTCGGATGGCAGCCGCAGGAAAGCGCGCCCCATTGAGAATCCGGCCCGTGGACTAAATCTGAGAACCCAGCAAAGGTGCTGATGAACGAAATTGGGAACCAGTCGCGAGTCGGTTCCACTTTGCCAACCTGTGCGCTGACATCTTGCGCAAGGTGCGACAGCGTATACCGCTGGCGAATACGGCGTTCGGGAGTGATTTCCTCGTCACGCCCAGTGAACGAAACAGGCTGGAAGGACACGAAGGAGATTTTCTTCGGGTTATCCATCGCGAACTTAACGATCGGACCAACTTGGTCGTTATTTACATTGTTAACGATGGTTGTGACCAGCACGATTTCGATGCCCGCCTCGTGCATGTTCTCAATTGCACGCAATTTCACGTCGAAAAGATTGCCCACCTGACGATGGCTGTTCGCATCATTGCCGATCCCATCGAATTGCAGGTACGCGTAGCGCATGCCCGCCTCGAATGTCTGCTTGCAGAATTCCTTGCTTTTCGCGAATTCGATTCCGTTGGTTGCAGCCTGTACGCTGTTGTAGCCAACTTTGCGGGCATAACGCACCGCATCCAGGAAACGCGGGTGCATGGTTGGCTCGCCGCCGGAGAACTGCACTGACATCTGCCGGCGCGGCTTAATCTTAGTCGCGTTTTCCAGAATTTCTTGAATCTCTTCCCAGCTCAGTTCGTGAACGTATCCGACTTGGTTCGCATCCATGAAGCAGGGATCGCACATCATGTTGCAACGGTTCGTCAGGTCAACAGTGAGAACCGAACCACGACCATGACGCACCGTGCTGGAACCATGGCGGTGCAACCCTTCGTCGTTGTGCGCGGGAATATCGCGGCCAGGGAAATTCTTCTCGATCCATTGCAAAAACTTTGAGTCGATCGCCATCAGGTCTTCATACTTCCCGTGGATAGGACACTCTTTCACCATCCAGACCTGTCCATCGCGCTCGATAATCTGCGCTTTGATCTCGCCAACTTTTTCATGGACCAGGTCAGTCCAGTCCTTCGTCCCATTAAGAATCAGATCGCGCGCCTCACGGACGCAATCGGGACAAAGCGAATCAGTCGTGCGCGGCCAACCAAGCGTCGGTTTCGATTTCTCCCAGGATTTCAGCAGCGGCTTATCAGACCATTTCGGCGTGAAGGAAGGATTTGGTTTGTACTTATTGAAGAATTGAACTGTATTAAACGTAACGCCCGCAGTTTTACACAGCGCCCAGTCAAACGACTTCCAAACTTTTGTGCCTAACGAACTCTGCATCGATCCACCTTCCCCTTAGAAGAATGCCTCTACCACAGGCTCAACAATCCCCGGAGCCTACTTCCGCGGACGCGCCACGCCCGCAAACGGTTACACTACAAAAGTTTGCACGGATCGCCAGGTCAGGTCTAGGTTGGTGTGCTAAAAGGTAATTTTGAGGGGTTAAACGGCGCCTCAGAGCAGTCAATGGGAGGCCCAACCTGTGTTCCCGAAATTTCTGTTAGGTTATGAATCGCTTATCAATCCACGTTTAACGGCGTGCGCAGGACACCGATCGCAAAGTGTGCCAAATGCGGTGCGTCATCATCGAGCTGGATCCACCGAACCACGCAGTGATCGTTCAAGTACTGCGAGACTTTTGCTTCGCCGATACCAAGATGCTCCGCGAGCTTGGCCTTTAGCCCGCTGTCGAAAGCCGGGCGACCTCCGCGAAGGGGCTTTGTTGTGCTGCGTCCGCTACCGCGCGCAAGATTCCCCAAACCGACCCGTAGCGTCTGGCAAGCCTCGACATAATATGAAGTGATTTGATCGGAATCCGAGAGCAAAAATACTCCAGGACCAGCGGGCGCAGCGTCGGCTTCGTCCAAGCGATGCAGTGGGCTGGCCACCAGCCTTCGCAGCATGGATTCAAGCTTGGACATTCGCGACGCCAGCGCAGGATCGCCTGCCCTTCCATGCGCAGTGCGCTCGGACGGGAGCATCGGGGCAGAACGCTCAGAACGCGTAGTATGCTCAGCCTCGTGCGATGACGCAGACGCCACCGGAACCGGTTCAGCGATTTCTTCCCGAGATGGTGGGCTCTGAACGCTGACCTTTGGAGTTTGTGTGCGTGGCTGCGCAGTAACCGTAGACGGCGTCGCAGGAGCACTCGCACCAGCATTCGCAAAAGACTTCGAGGGCAATCCAGGCGCTGCCGCGGCCTTACGGCGACGACCACGCCCGCCGCGGCGCCCGCGGCGACGTTTCTTTTTGCCGTTTGGATCCGCAGAGTCTTGAGATTCAGTTCCCGCTTGGGTTTTCGACTCTGATGACGCAGCCACTTCATCTTCTTCACCGTCGTCCGCATCGGCTTTCGGTAGTATTTCCCCATGAGCAAGTTGCGGATGATAATCTGCCGTTTCGTCAGAATGCGTCGCGGTTCCGGATTCCTTCGTGGATTCGGCGGACTCAGATCCTGCCGCGCTCGTTGCGAAGGCCGGCTCGGGACTGGGTTTCGCGCCTGGCACCGGCAACGGCGCGCCAAGCCGAGTCAAAGCTTCCTCGGCCTTTTTCTTCCAGTCAGCGCGACGAAAACGTTCAGCGGCAATCGTGTACCATTTTACCGCGTCGTCGTTTCGCTCAGCTTTCTCCTCAACGGCACCTAATTCCCATGCCACCATTGCGTCGCGTGTGCGTTGATAAAGCTCGGAAAGTTTCGTTTTAGCGTCGGCGCTGTTCTTCGCCTTGCGAATTCGCGCCTGTATTTGCCGCCAATCTGCCATGGCGGGCATTGTAACAGTCGATAACGAGATAAACCAAGTAAAGGAATGGCATACGTTCCGTGCACGGAGCCCCAGTCAGTGGCATCATGCCAGCATGGATCCAGGCGTACGGACAGGATGGATTTGCGAACAAGCCCGCGCACTCGGATTCGACTTGTGCGGGGTCGCACCGGCCGAACCCTTCGCGGAACTGATAAACCTCCCTGTATGGCTCAAAAGTGGAAACGCAGGCGAAATGAATTACCTCCAGGATGTCCGTCGCGCCGATCCGCGAATGGTCCTGGACGGCGCACGCAGCCTCATCGTCGTAGCGCTCAATTACAATTCTCCGCGCCCCTATTCTACCGAGCGGGCCACCGTTCAAGACAGTGGATCACCCCGCGGATGGATCTCGCGTTACGCCTGGGGCGACGATTATCACGAAGTGCTTCGCGAAAGGTTAAACGTTCTCGTCGTCCAAATGCACCAGCAATGGCCCGAACCATTCGAAGCGCGAGCGTACGTAGACACGGGACCGATCGTCGAGCGTGTCGCAGCGAAATGCGCGGGCCTAGGCTGGCTAGCAAAGAACACCTGCTTGATCAACGAGGAACTCGGCTCATGGCTGTTTCTAGGCGTAATCAACACGACGCTAGAGCTGACGCCCTCCCTGGCGCCAAGCGAACCACCAGCGCCCGATCTCTGCGGCAACTGCAGACTATGCCTGGATGCCTGCCCCACTCAGGCGTTCAGCGGCCCTTATGTACTCGATCCACGCCGATGCATTTCGTACCTCACGATCGAGCTGCGCGGTGCAATTCCAGAAGCACTACGGTCGGCGATGGGCGAGGCAGTATTCGGCTGCGACATCTGCCAGGACGTCTGTCCGTGGAATCGCAAATCAGCGGTGACACCGATACCAGCTTTTCAGCCGCGCCGAATCGAGCCAAACCAAGAAAATAAGAAAGAGAACCCAAAAAATGGGAAAATGGAACGACGAAAATCGGAATCACTTTGCTCGCACCGGAGCTTCAATGGCTGGCCTCGCTTACCCAACAGGAATTCAGCGCGATGTTTCGTGGCAGCGCCGTCAAGCGCACAAAATGGCGCGGCTTGGTGCGCAACGCGTGCGTCGCCCTGGGGAATTCCAATTTGCAACGAGATTCTCAATCGCACTCGCGAATCCTGAAGTTACTCGATCGGCTATCAACGTCCGATGACCCAATCATTGCGGAACACGCCAGCTGGGCACTGCATAAAATTCGGAATACGCATCGCACAACTTAATCGAGGTTCGTAGCGCCTGCTTGCCTGAGGTACACGGAAGGCATTTCGCCGGCTCATCGCTCCAAGGATCACGTCGGAAGGCTCGTTGACTTGCTGATTCGTATTCCGATAGCGTACAAGTGCAACGGATCTTCTCGCATGCGTCGGAGGTCATTGTATGGGTAGCGCTCTCTTAGCAACTGCCGCGCACACACTCAGCCCGCACTTCAGTTTCCCGCAAGGCTCCTCGAACGAACTGATTCTCCTGCGCTGGCTCCATTTCATCTTCGGAATCATCTGGATCGGCCTGCTCTATTTTTTCAACCTGGTGAACTTCCCCACCATGACGCAACTCGATGCCTCGGTGCGAGACAAAGTTTTTCCCGTGCTGATGACGCACGCGATGAAGTGGTTCCGCTGGTCGGCGCTGATCACGGTGCTGTTGGGCCTGCGCTACTACGTTACAATTCTTTCCGCGGACGCCCACAACTCAGGAAACCCATCGCTCACGACGCGCTGGTTCGGATGGTGGCTGCTGGTCTGGTTAGTGGCGTACGGCCTGATTTACCCGTTTCAGTTGCCGAGCAAGGGAATTCTCAATAATCCAGCAGTGCGAACCATCGCAATCGCGATCATCGTGATTGCAGGGTCTTGGGTAGTACTCGATCTAAACAGCGGCCCGCAAGTTTCAAACGCGCACCTATGCATCAGCGTGGGTGGCGGCATCGGCTTCCTTATGCTGCTGAACACGTGGGGAGTAATCTGGCGGGTACAAAAACGTCTCATCGCCTGGACACGCGCGGCCGTAGAACAGGGCAAGCCCATGCCGCCGGAAGCGGAACGCCTGACTCGATGGGGCTTCATCACTTCACGCGTAGGCTTCTGGCTCTCATTCCCCATGCTTTTCTTCATGGGCGCAGCGGAACACTATCCATTCCTGAGCAGCATTGGCAAATAGCGGCCCGATGTATCCCTTCGTCATCGTCATGCCTCTGCACTAAAAGGACGCTGGAAGACCGCCACGAAAACACCAGCCCGACCCGGTCCTGCAGCATCATTCACGTCCATATTTCCAGCAGTACTTGCATGGTAGTCACCGCTTTAAGATGCTTTGTGAAAGCTTCACGGAATTGCAGGGCCGCAAGCACGTGGATGGTGCTGCGAAGTGAATCCGAAACGAGAATAACTGCTATGACCGCCACCGCAACGTGACCGGGCCCCCCAATGGATGCCGCATCGGCGCGCCCGTGCGTTGCGACGCCTGATACGCCGCCTTTAATTCGAAGTACCAGCGCGCCTGCCGGTCGGCGTCGTCAATCAGCATCATGCGATCTTCATACTTCAATCCCAAAGCCTGCTTTTTGATTACCTCAGTGTCCTGGCGAATAAATCGCGGCCCAAACACATTGATGATGAATGAAATCACCGGAAACCATGGCAAAATGTTCCAAGCAGCGCAAAAATCCAGTCGGCAATAATCGCGGCGAATGGGCGTAACGGTAGTGCGGCTGGAAAGCCAATAACGCCCAGCGCGAATTTGTTCGAAGCGCTGATTCGGCAGCACAAAATCAATCATCGTGGTGGCAGGTTCGCCGGTCATCAGCTTCAGGATTTTGTACGGCGCGCTATTGGCCGAGGGCGCGTGCGGGCTCATGCGAAAACCACCAGGAATCGGCTCAAATCTCTTCTCTTTGTCGCGAATACTGCGGCGGCTCCTCCACCACCATGCCTGATGCACGAACGGCCCATGCGCAGGATCCATCAATCCAATAATTGCTTGATCCACGCCGCACGGCAGGCCGGCATAAAGCTGCGCGAATGTGTAGCCGGCACTGAAGGTTGGCAACTCAGGAGGCGCTGGCGGCAGCTGACCAAGTCCCTGGCCTTCGGGATTGGTCATGTAAGCCCACACGTACCCGTCGCGTTCCTCGCATGGAAAGCTGCCAGCGTAGATCCGATCGCATTTCAGTTTTGAATTATCCGCAAGCGAAGGAATCCCCTGACACTGTCCGGAATGCGCATCGAATTTCCAGCCATGATAAGCACACTCGACGTTCCTCCCGTCGAATCGCCCAAACGAAAGCGGGAACGCGCGGTGAGGGCAAACATCGCGCAACGCAAATGGTTTCCCTAGGGAATCGCGACCAAGCACCAATGGAACTTCAAGAAGAAACGCGCGAACGAGCTTGTGCCGTGGCACCTGTTCGGAACGCAACGCGGGGTACCAGAATCCCCACAGCATGTCACTCATGCGCCCGAGCGCACCTGAAGAATTGCTTTCGCTCATTGATCGGCGTGTATCGTAGTACACCCAGAGGCCAGCGCAAAAGGAAAGCGGCTTGGCATGCACTCCGCGCTATTCAGTCGCGAAGAGTATGGCAGTCGGGCTCAGGATGCCGACCTTCAGTAATTACGCATCAGGATAAGCGCCAATAGCTATCGACATATCCAGTAGCGCCATCAAACGGCCTTCAGTACGACCCCAAATCACACCACCTGCAACCGCTACGAACAGGCCCAAAAGCAGAATGCAGAAGATGGGGAGCCCCATTGTCAAACATCGGGAACTTCGAAAGAAAACGGTAAAGGGGACTGGCCTCTAGGCCCCAGACGATTCCGAGAGCCGCCGTGCAGATACCGACCCTGATCACTTGTTACCCCAGAGAATCGATCATCGGTAATTTTACTTCGCGAGGTTATAACTACTGTAGCGGTTTATTTCTAACTCGGGGTACCGCTTAATATCCATCGGAAGCGATGTTTGACTGGCAACCCATTTGCGGCTATTCTTGTGCCAGTAATGACTGCAATGTTCGCCGCGTTCTATTAGCTCTACCTCTCGTTCCCGACCGGGGATACGTTTTCCCGTAGTTACATGCGAAGTTCCGAACCCACGTTATATTCTGCATTCTTGGGGTATCGCCATGGCGAACTTGACGTTGTTTCAAAAGCTCGAAAACATCGAGTCGAAGTATGAGCAACTCACCCAGCAGCTTTCCGCGCCCGAGGTCCACAACGATTCCGCGCGTTTCCAGAAGCTTGCGAAAACACACGCGGACATGGCCCAGATGGTTGCCAAGTATCGCGAGTGGAAGGAGATCGAAAAAGGTCTGCAAGGCACCCAACAGCTGTTGATGGAAGCGGAAGACGCCGACATGAAGCAGATGGCCCACGACGAAGAGCGCGAACTCGAAGCGCGTCGAGGCAACGTCGAGCGCGAGCTGAAATACCTGATGCTGCCGAAGGATCCCAACGACGACAAGAACGTAATCGTCGAGATTCGCGCAGGCACAGGCGGCGACGAGGCTTCGCTTTTCGCCGGAGAACTTTTCCGCATGTACTCCCGCTACGCTGAAGCGCAGGGCTGGAAACTCGAAATCCTCGAAAGTTCCCCGTCAAGCATCGGCGGAATGAAAGACGTGGTCGCGGCAATCCAAGGCAACAAAGTCTACTCAAAGCTGAAATACGAAAGCGGCGTCCATCGCGTGCAGCGCGTTCCAGCCACGGAGCAGCAAGGCCGCATCCATACCTCCGCTGCGACAGTCGCGGTCCTTCCCGAAGCCGACGAAATCGACATCAAAATCGAAGCCAAGGATTTGCGCATCGACACATTCTGTTCGTCGGGCCCAGGCGGGCAATCGGTGAACACCACGTACTCCGCGGTGCGGATTACGCATATTCCGAGCGGCTTGGTCGTTTCACAACAGGACGAAAAATCGCAGATCAAAAATCGCGCCAAGGCCATGCGCGTCTTGCGTGCGCGCCTCTATGAAATGGAGCAAGCCAAGCAGCACGAAGCCATAGCAGCCGAGCGCCGTGACCAGATCAAAACCGGCGACCGCTCGGAAAAAATTCGCACCTACAATTTTCCGCAAAACCGCGTTTCCGACCATCGCATCGGCTTGACCCTCCACCAGCTTGATCAAGTGATGGAAGGCAAGCTAGGCCCAATAGTGGACGCGCTATCGACGCACTACGAATCGGAGCGCCTGAAACAAGAACTCGTCGAAGCGTGAGACAGTCAGGTGCGGTGTTGCAGATCGCAATTTTTATCCGACGCGCAGCGAGGGATCTACTATTGAATTTGTAGCGGCGGCTTTCAGGCCGGGAGATTTGGTTGATGCTCTACTCGACGGTCGGTGAGAACATTCCTACGCAAAACACGCTAATTCCAAGATTTTAATATAACGCCGCGGTCTTTTTACCCTGAGGCGCGGGATAGCGCGGCAGGACTCGCGTAGACTAACACCCGGACCGCGGTGACAAATCAAATCGACATACGGGGCGCGCTGAAACAAGGCATGGCGCAACTGCGCGAGGCACAGACCCCTTCGCATACACTCGCCGCCGAATTACTCCTGATGCACGCGTTAGGTCGCGATCGCACCTGGATGTACAGTCACCCGGAAAAATTCCTGGACGTTGCGGTCGCCGAAAATTTCTTCGCACTAATAGCTCGCCGCGCAGCAGGCGAACCAACACAATATCTCACGGGCAAACAGGAATTCTGGGGCCTTCAATTCGAAGTCGCTCCCGCAGTGCTGATACCGCGTCCGGAAACAGAACACATTATGGAAGTGGCTCTGGCGCGATTAGGCCCACGCGGAATTAAAATTCATCTCGATACCGGCGCCCCACGCGAAACGCTGCACGTGGCGGACATCGGCACCGGCTCCGGGTGTCTCGCCGTGGCGCTGGCATATGAACTACCGCACGCGAAAATATATGCCACGGATATTTCCGCACCGGCGCTGGAAGTTGCCCAGCGCAACGCGGTCCGGCAGGGTGTCGCCGAACGGATTCACTTCGAGGAATGCGATCTTCTGGCACCGTTCTTGACGGCCGACTCGTCAGCCGGAAAGACACCGAAAGACGAGCGATCCATGGGTCAAGATGCTTCGCGATTTGATCTGATAGTCAGCAACCCACCATATATTTCGCTCGAAAAAGCGAATGAATTGCAGCGTGAAGTCCGCGACCACGAACCGCATCAAGCGCTATTCGGCGGCCGCGCAGGCGTCGAAATTTACGAACGCCTGATTGGCCAGGCGAGCCAGCTACTGAAACATCGCGGCATACTCGTCATAGAACTAGGCCACGATTCCGCCGAGCACGTCCGCGGAATTTTTGACGAGCAGCTAGGCTGGGCCGATGTCGCGATTACCACCGATCTAGCTGGCATCCCCCGCGTGTTAGCGGCCGAACGCGCAAGATAGGCCGAATCCCAAAAATGGCACTTGGGCATCCCCCGCGAGGTGAGCTGAACGAATGAGGAGGTGACATTAGTAAACGTCTGCCCAAAACAATCGTTTCCACTTCCCAAGCACACTGATTTAAGCTCATCTCTCCGATGCCAAAGCTGGCGCAATTTCGAGCCAAGCGCGACGCGCCCATTCCCATCGATGCCGATTCCTCGGCGGCAATCCTGCACATCGATATGGACGCATTTTTTGTTTCGGTCGAGCTACTAAAGCGTCCAGAATTGCGCGGCAAAGCAGTGATCGTCGGCGGTCAGCGCGATCAGCGAGGCGTGGTCACCTCCGCGAGCTACGAAGCGCGCAAATACGGCGTACACTCCGCTATGGCGCTGCGAACCGCTGCGAAGCTTTGCCCGCATGCCGTATTCCTCGATAGCCACCACCAGCTCTACGGCCAATGGAGCGATCGCGTTGCCACGATTCTCAGCAAATATTCGCCGATCGTAGAAATGGCCTCAATCGATGAAGCATATCTGGATCTCGCCGGCACCGAGCGTCTGCACGGCCCGCCATTCGCGGCCGCGCACAAAATTCTGCGCGAAATTACCGCCGCTACGTCGTTGCCATGTTCCGGCGGGGTCGCCGCCACACGTCTCGTCGCCAAAATCGCCAGTGAGCAAGCCAAGCCGCGAGGACTCGTCTGGGTTCCCGCTGGGAGTGAAGCCGCATTCCTGGCCCCATTAGACGTGAGGCGCATTCCAGGAATCGGCAAAGTGACGGACGCAGCCTTGAAAAATTTGGGGATCGAAACGATCAGGCAACTGAAGAACGCCCCACACGAACGCCTCGAGGAATCATTCGGTCAATGGGGCACCGCGCTGTACCGCAAAGCGCGCGGATTCGATTCCTACGAATTCTTCATCGACGCCGAACCGAAGTCCATCTCGCACAACCACACTTTCGGCGAAGACACCCGCGACCGCGAGGCACTTGAATCCACGCTCAGCCACCTTTCCCAGAAAGCCACCAAGCGATTGCGCGACGCCGGCCTGCACGCGTGCACGATCACGCTGACGATGCGCTATTCCAATTTCACGACGATTACCCGCAGCCATACGCTACCCGAACCGTCCGACCTCGATTCCGTGTTCATGAAGGCAGTTCGTGAACTCTTTGCCCGCGCTTGGAATGGAAAAGCAATGCTGCGTCTCGTAGGGGTGACGCTCACTTCATTCTCCTCAGGCACGAGGCAATTTGATTTGCTCGATCCCGAACGCCGCGAAAAACTCGAACGCCTGGCCCGCACCACGGACCGGCTGCGCGACCGCTTTGGATTCTCGAAAGTACAATTAGGCGGCTCTCTGCCAATACGCAATGACGGCACAAAAGACGGAAAATAATATAGAGTCGATTGGCGCTTCAACGCGGAGATCGTTTCACGCGCGTGCTCGAAATATTGCCCTCTCGGCATTAAATTCCGTCGCTCTTGTCCTATAATCGCGCTTTCATGGCAACTCCTCAAACTCCCGCGCTTCTCAGACGCCCCACCCGCCGTCAACGTCTGCGCAGCTTCTGGGAAAGTGTCACCGACGGATTCCGGCTCAACGAACTGTGGGGTCAGTTCAAATCCGAGGCGCAAGCTGGGTACAGCTTGTATTCGCGCGACGTCGATTGGGAGGCCATCAAGCAGCACAAATCAAGATTCAGGCGAATAAGGCTCTCAGCGTGGGCGCTCTTCAAGGCCATGCTGATGAAGCTCTCTCCAGCGCGCCGCGTTCTGCTGCTGGTTGCCGTAATCCTGCTTCTTTTTAATCCAGACATCCATACGCGAGGAGGCGACGTCGATCTAGGCTTCGGATGGTTGGGCACTTTGATTTTATTCGTCCTGCTGGCTCTCGAACTGGGTGATCGCGTGACCATGAAGCGCGATCTGGAAATTGCCCGTGAAATCCAACAATGGCTCGTTCCCAACGAACCGCCGCAAGTTCTCGGATTCGACATCGCGTTTGCCACCCGCCCGCAAAATACGGTGGCAGGCGATTACTACGACGCGTTTCTTCGCCCCGTGTTGGACCGTAGCGCTCGAAAACCTTCATTGCTCATTGTTGTTGCTGACGTCGCGGGCAAGAGCGTTCCAGCCGCGCTTTTAATGGCCACATTTCAATCCGGCTTACGCACCTTGGCATCGACGCCAGCTTCGCTAGACGAAATCGTCATTGGACTCGACCGCTACACCCGCGCCCACAGTCTCGAGGGCCGCAGGTTCACCACTGCATTCCTTGCGGAGATTGATCCTGAAACGCGCGCGACGCGTTACGTGAACGCCGGTCATAACGCTCCAATTCTTCGCCGCGCAACCGGGCAAATCGAACGTCTTTCGTCCGGCGGTCCTCCGTTCGGATTGCCTCTTTTTACGGACTCGGAAATTTCCTACGCTTCCGCAACGGTTCAGTTGCAAGCAGGCGACTTGCTTTTTATTTTCACCGATGGCGTTGCGGAAGCCATCAACGAAAAAGGCGAAGAATTCGGCGAATCGCGGATTATGGCGACGATTCTAACGATGCCTTCCGGCACCGCCTCCGGAATTCTCAACCGCGTGATGGCAGACGTGAACACTTTTGCCGGCTACGCGCGACAGCATGACGACATCACTGCGCTGGCACTGCGCCTGATCGCATAACCGCCCGATAATCTGGTGCAGTGCCGTCGACGTCCCACGCGACAACCTCTGCCTTTCAAGCCACCCGCGTTTCCCGCATAATCGCGGATATGAACTCTCGCGAATTCGCCGAGCAGATCTGCAGCAGGCTGCGCGCCGCAGGATATCAAGCCTATTTCGTGGGCGGATGCGTGCGCGATATCCTGCTCAACCGCGAGCCGGCTGATTACGACGTGGCCACGGACGCCAACCCCAATCGCGTAGTGGAATTGTTCCCGAATAGTCTCACCGTCGGGGCGAAATTTGGCGTTGTTGTGGTCCCAAGCAAATCGAAACAAGGCGGCCATCTCGAAGAAAACGCGGAATACCTGCAAACAGAAGTCGCAACGTTCCGTTCCGATGTTGGTTATTCCGACGGACGCCACCCGGATGCGGTTGTTTACACGAAGTCAGCCGAAGAAGACGTAAAGCGCCGCGATTTCACTATCAATGGGCTCCTGCTCAATCCCGAAAGCGAAGCTGTTCTCGACTATGTGGGTGGCCTGGAAGACCTGAGGGTCGGAATAATTCGCGCCATCGGAGAGCCCGAAGCGAGGTTTCGCGAGGACAAGCTCAGAATGCTTCGAGCGGTGCGTTTTGCCGCGCGTTTCGACTACACCATCGAGCCGGAAACTCTCCGAGCGATTCAAAAGCTCGCGCCCGATATCGTCCAGATCTCTCCGGAGCGCTTGCGCGATGAACTAACCAAAATCCTGACCGAAGGCGCAGCTCGCCGGGGATTCGAACTGCTCGACGAAACCGGCTTGCTGCTAGCTCTACTCCCCGAAATTTCGCGCATGAAGGGAGTCGAGCAACCGCCGCAGTTCCACCCCGAAGGCGACGTCTGGATCCACACGCGGATGATGTTAGAAGGGCTAAATCCAGGAAACTCACCAACTCTGGCATGGGGGGTCCTCCTTCACGATGTCGGCAAGCCGCCAACCTTCACGCCCCCTTCCGAACCGAATGGGCGAATCAGATTCGACCGTCACGTCGAAGTAGGAACGCGAATGGCCGAAGAAATAGCCCGGCGCCTGCGGTTTTCGAACGCCGACACCGAGCAGGTCGCCGCCCTCGTCGCAAACCATCTACGCTTCAAAGACGTACCCCACATGAAGCCGTCCACTCTGAAGCGCTTCGCTCGCCTCGATCGCTTCGATGAGCATCTCGAACTTCACCGGCTGGACTGCATGTCCAGCCACCGGAACCTGGAAAGTTATGAGTTTATGCGGCAATTCATCTCGAATACGCCTGCCGGCCAAGTTCATCCGGTGCGATTGTTAACCGGGGACGATCTGATCAACCTGGGTTTGCGACCGAGCCCCAGCTTCAAGGCGATTCTCGACGCTGCGGAGGATGCCCAGCTCGAAGGAATCATATGCAGCCACGAGCAAGCGCTAAAGTGGTGCGAGGCTTATCTGATCGCAGCAAGAGCTAAGTCTTGTTGAATAAGCGCTATAAAAACATTGTGACCAGCAGAGGAATCTCTACGGAATACCTTAGTGTACATGTATCACCTTTTCTGCTACCCTTATGCATAACTCAAAGCAATCTTTTTACTTTCTAATGCATCTAACCCTCATTGCCAGCCGATACGGTCTGTAGCGGCTTTCGTTTTTATCGGCTAGGGAGACAAATTGAATAAATCTAACAGAGTGACACCTCCGGAGCTTCCAATCCTTCCGGTTCGCGACACGGTCTTATTCCCAGGCGCAGTGATGCCGCTGCCCGTAGGCCGGGAGAGTTCGCTGGCGCTTTTAAATTCGCTGGAGGGTTCAGAGAAGATCTTAGGCGTTGTCGCCCAGCTGGATCCGCGGATTGAGGCACCGACCGGCACCGACCTGCACAGTGTCGGCACGCTCGCCAAAGTTCACAAAATGGTCCGTATGCCCAACGGCAACGTGGTCGCGTTCTTAGAAGGTCTCGAACGCATCCGCGTCACGGAAGTTCTGGGTTTCAAACCGTTTCTAAAGGCTAAGGTGGAAGCGCAGCCGGATCTGGAAGACCAGCAGGACACCGAGCTGACCGCGCTCACACGCAACGTTCAGGAACTCTTTCGGGAAGTCGTGGCTCGTTCGCCGCAGCTTTCCGACGATCTACAAACCGAAGTGATGGGTCTTGACTCGCCTGGCCGTCTGGCTGACTTCGTCGGTTCGACGCTACCTTCGCTCAGCACCATGATCCGGCAGGAGCTGCTGGAAACTTTCAGCGTGCGCAAGCGTCTGGAAGCTCTCATCAGCGAACTCACCAAGGAACGCGAAGTTCTGGACCTGCGCAACAAAATTCACGATCAGGTTCAGGAACAAGTGAACCAGAGCCAGCGTGAATTCCTGCTGCGCGAGCAAATGAAAGCCATTCAGAAGGAACTCGGCGAGTCCGACGACGGACAAGCTGAGATCGATGAGCTTCGCAAAAAGATGGAAGAGTGCGGCATGTCCGCCGAAGCGAAGAAAGAATGTGAACGGGAGCTAAAGCGCTTGGCTAAGATGACTCCTTCTTCAGCGGAGTACATGGTCGCCCGCACCTACCTTGAGTGGATGACTTCGCTGCCGTGGAACAAAGTTTCCGGCACCGAGGACATCGACATTCCCAAGGCTCACGCGATTCTGAACGAGGATCATTACGACCTCGACAAGATCAAGGAGCGCATCCTGGACTACTTGGCTGTCAAGAAATTGCAGCCAGGTATGAAAGGACCGATTCTTTGCTTCATCGGGCCTCCAGGCGTAGGAAAGACTTCGCTTGGCAAATCCATCGCCCGAGCGTTGGGGCGGAAGTTCGTTCGTCTTTCGCTCGGTGGAATGCACGACGAAGCAGAAATTCGCGGTCATCGCCGAACTTACATCGGCGCACTGCCAGGCCAGATCATTCAAGGAATTCGGCGGGCCGAGACGATGGACCCAGTCCTGATGTTGGACGAAGTCGATAAGCTCGGACGCGATTTCCGAGGCGATCCGTCTGCGGCGCTGATGGAAGTGCTCGACCCGGAACAGAACGCGACTTTCCGCGATCACTATCTAGACGTGCCGTTCGATCTATCCAAGGTGCTCTTCATTGCCACAGCCAACTGGCTTGATCCGATTCCGGAGCCGTTGCGCGACCGCATGGAGATTATCGAGCTTTCCGGCTACACCGAGGAAGAAAAGGTTCACATCGCGAAAATGTTCCTGATCGCAAGGCAAGCAAAGGAAAACGGCCTTGAGCTCGGGGAACAGATTGAATTTCAAGATGAGGCCTTGCGCGAACTCATTCGCCACTACACTCGCGAAGCCGGCGTGCGAAACCTGGAACGCGAAATCGGCACGCTCGTCCGTAAGCAAGCTCGACGCTTGGCAGAGGGGAAAACCGACAAACTCATTGTTACTCCCGAAGTCATTCACGAGGTTCTTGGCATCCAGAAAGTGCATTTGGAAAAGGAAGTCGAGGAACGCGTTCAAAAGCCGGGCGTTTCGGTGGGGTTGGTCTGGACTCCAGTCGGTGGCGATATCGTCTTCATCGAAGCTAGTAAGATGCGCGGCGGGAAGACGTTCACCATGACCGGTCACCTGGGAGACGTAATGCAGGAGTCGATGCGTGCCGCACTTACGTGGGTGCGCGCAAACTCAGAGCGTTACGGAATCGATCCTGATTTCTTCCGAAAACAGGACATCCACATTCATGTGCCGTCGGGCGGTGTGCCAAAAGATGGGCCATCCGCCGGTGTCGCAATGGTGACCGCGTTGGTCAGTCTGCTTACCGACAAGCCTATTCGTCCACGCGTTGCCATGACCGGTGAAATCTCGCTCTCCGGCATCGTGTTGCCGGTGGGTGGAATCAAGGAAAAAGTCCTGGGAGCGAAGCGTGCGGGAATTCAGGAAGTGATCCTTCCTTCCGAGAATGAGCCGAACGTGAAAGAGGACTTGCCGGACGAGATGCTCGATGGCATGAAGGTTCACTTCGTGCGCACGGCCGAAGAGGCCCTCGATATTGCCTTAGGCAAATTCGAGAAGCCGGTTCGTCCCGTGCCAGGCGGTCCGCGCGGCGAGGATCGGCCTCCGATGGCTGGCCCCCTTCACTAAAACTCTGTTAGTTACGGACAGAGACAGCCAGAAAGGCCCGGGATCACTCCTGGGCCTTTTCTTTTTTCCGCACAAAAAGTGTTTCCCATTGCGGCTGGCCTCTGAATCGCGTACAGGTAGGTGTCCCATGCCCTACCGTCCACGCGAATTGGTTGTGCGGGCCCGCGAAGCCGCCGCTCTATTGCTCACCACGCTCGATCACAACGAAATGGTCCCGCGCTTTCTGGATATTTACGCGGCCGAAAACCGTAGGCCAGGCCGAGCGGACCAGCCCGCTTATTACAGGGAACAACTGCAAACGATTCGCCGCGAAGCTCTGCTGGCGATGGTGCTGCGCGCGGAAGCCGCGTTGCCGACGCGTTTGCAAGTTCACGTGACGGTGCGCGATACCAAACGGCGAACCAAGCTGAAGCTTAAGAGAGGGAAAAAAGGCGCGAGACACAAACGCAACGCAAAGAAAAGTATGAGAAAGCCCGGTTTAGATCTGGCGATTCCGCTGCTCGATCTCTTCCGCGAGGAATTTTTCGTCGCACTAGGTAACGCGCTGCGTTGGACCGACGAAGACGCGCGCGAATTCTGGCATGATCTGGAGTTGTACGAGAAGCTGACGGCGCGCGAGCCACGTCGCCAATCAGGCCGCGCCAATCGCGCCATCGCTTCAGGACCGTTTGTCGATCGCACGGCCCTGCTTCTCGATCCATCGCTTATGGAACTGGCGCGTCGCGCCGCAGGCAAATTCCAGATGGAACTGAATGCCGCCGCCGATCGCGTCCTCCGCAGCGTCTTCGTGCGCCGCCGCAACAACTGATCCGGACCCCGCTTTAACGCCCGCCAAAAACCTACGGCCGCGCCTCAAGAATAATATTGAAAGGCGTCTCCGCAGCTCGCCGCACTCGGCTAAAACCCGCCGCCCGCAGGATCTTCGAAAGCCGCCCCTCACCAGCCTGTGCTCCAAGCCCGAGTCCCACTTCCTGAGAGAGAGAAGCCGGAGTGCAGAGCATAGTCGAAGCTGAATAGAAAACGCGCCCGATCGGATTCAAATTGTCCTCAAGCTTGTCATTCGCAAACGGCTCGACGATCATCCACGTTCCGTCATCATCCAAAGTCTCACGCACATGCCGGGCAGCGCCTTCCGGATCGCCCATGTCGTGCAGACAATCGAAGAAAGTCACGAAGTCATATCCCTTACCCGGGAATTCCTTGGCCGAAGCCACTTCGAATTTCACCCGGTCAGAGACGCCTGCCTTTTCCGCAGCCTTTCGCGCCAATTCAATAGACCCAGGATGGTAATCGAACCCGACAAAGGTGGATTTCGGATAGGCCTGGGCCATTAGGATCGTCGAAGTCCCCAGACCGCATCCAATATCAGCTACGAGTCCGCCAGCCTTCAGCTTTTGATCGGTATCGCCAAGCGCCGGGATCCACTCATTAACCAAATGTGCGCGGTAGTTCGGACGGAAAAATCGCTCGACACCCGGAAACAGACCCGGATCATGCTCGTGCCAGCCGACACCGTCGCCGGATCGAAACGCATCGGTTATTTTCGGAACGCTCTTGAGACTCGCTTCAACAATCTGAAAGTAACCTGGCAGGAAAACAGGGCTGTTCTCATCGGCCAACGCCATTCCTTGTTCGGGAGGCAACGTAAACCGCCCAGTCGCGGCATCGTAGGTGACGAAACCACCCGCGGCCTGAGCGGCAAGCCATTCGCGCACATATCGTTCGTTCGTGTTGGTTTTGGCCGCGAGTTCGGCCGACGTTATGGGCCCCGCACCAGACATTGCCTTGTAGAGACCTAGTTTGTCGCCGATCAGGATGAGCGCGGTATTCATCGCAGCTCCCATCTCGCCAACAGCCTTCATCATGAACTCATGCAATTTCGCTTCATTCAGGGGTTGCGTAGGAGCAGCGGACATGGAAGAACCTCCCTCAAGAGTTTCGCTGTGCCAACATCAGGTAAATTTCCCGCAGATTTTAACTTTGCGATTAGGACAAGTCAATTCTGCAACCTTATGCAACTCTCGCCGGTTTTTGTTATCCTCGCGCCGGTGCAAGTCCTCTTTTACATCCTGGTTTTGATCGAGATCGGCTTGGGGCTGTACTCCCTGTGGGACGGCTTCACCTGGTTCCGGTTAGTCCGGCAGCGGCTGGCATCGCATGCCGGTTTTTACACTCCCACCACTGCGCTCATTTGTCCTTGTAAGGGTAACGAGCGCGGCTTGGAAGAAAATCTTCTAGCTCTCGCTCGCTTCGATTATCCCAATTACGAAGTCTACTTCACTTTGGCCACTAACTCGGACCCAGCGCTGAAAGCGATCGAACGCGTGAAAACCAGCAGCCCGCGGCCGGTACACATTGTGATCGCCGGCTCCCCGGTGGATTCCAGTGAGAAAATATTTAATTTGCGGCACGCCATCGAGGTGCTGCAGCCGGACAAATTCGAAACGCTCGTGTTTGTGGATTCTGATGTACGGCTTCCTCGCGGATGGCTGACGAAGTTGATCGCTCCGCTGCAAGACACTCAAATCGGCGCCACAACAGCGTATCGTTGGATTATCCCCAGCGGATCGGGGATCGACTCGCTAGCGAGCTGCCTGGCTTCGGCATGGAACGGCGCTGTCGCCACTACCCTGGGAAAACCTACCGGGGATTTCTGCTGGGGAGGCGGCACGGCCATTCGCAGGAAAACCTTCGACGACGCAAACGTATTGGAGTCATGGAAAGGCGCGGTGAGCGATGATCTGGCGATGACCTACGCACTCGAGCAGGCGTCAAAGCCCATCGTATTCTGCCCGGAATGTTTCGCCGCGACAGTGCATCCGTGGACTATGTCCGAGCTGCTGGAATTCACGAACCGACAAATTCTCATCACTCGAATATATTCGCCGCGCCGCTGGCAGATGGGCGCGATTGCACATTTGAGTTATACCTTCACCGTACTCTTTGCCGCCGGCCTTATTGTTTACAACATAGTCGATGGCGATCCCTGGGGTCAACTGCTGCTTGTCGTCCTGGCGATCCCGTTGCTGGCTTCCATGAAAGGCGCGATACGAACGATTGCCGTGACGGAAGCGATACCAGGATGGAAGGAGAAATTGCAGGAATGGGGCTGGGTGTGCCCAGTGCTTGCGCCGGTTGTGCCGTTTCTATTTGCCTGGAATTTCCTGGCGTCGCTGGTGACCAAGAATATTCGCTGGCGCGGCATTCGCTACCAACTCGTAACGCCGAATATGACGCGTCTGCTCAAGCGCTGAAATTTGGCGCTGTTTCCGGCGAGGGCGTGAACGCACGCTGAATTCGACCTAAGTAATAGCTAGTCGCCGCGCCAGCTGGGATCGTTAGCCACCATCCTATTCTCAAGACGACATCCGTCCCCTGAAATAAACTCATTGTCTCCGCATACTCTGGCGGCAGAATTTGCACGAACCTCCGACTCAAAAGACCAACGGTTACGACCACGATTGGCGCCAGAATCGCTCCAGCGACGGCCCAGTGCATAGGCGTCTTACATTTCAGCATACGCATCACGCGACGCAGCACAAAGCCAAAGAGCAATGCGATAGGCGCACCAAACAAATATCCCAAAACGATAAATCCCAAAAATTCGACTGTTCCCTTTAGCAAGGAAGCTTGTGGTGGGATAAAGACCATCATCCAACCCCAAGTCAAAACCCCCGTAAAGAAGCATCCTAGCGCCCACGCTGCCAGGTAATAAATCAGGCTGCCGCGGCGGGTCATATCCGACGTTGGATGTTGGGAAAATCAAGCCAGACTTTCACGCCGCAGAAATGCGAGCCTTCGGTGCAGATGGGACTGGAGATGCCGGCGCGGAGATGGCACGGCGGCCCGACGTAACGCGCGAGGTCGGGAAACACAACGCGCACCTGTTCCACTTCTTCGATTGAAGATTGGTAAATTTCTTCCTGGGCGTTGAAGCATGTGCGCATGGTCCATTTGTGCAGCAGATGCAGCAGCGAGCCAGATTCGATCAAGCGTATGGATTTCGCGTTAGGCAGCAAATACAGCGCGAATTCGTGCGCCACGCCGCGATCAAGCAGTTCATTCTTCGCAGCCCATGCTTCTTCCATTGCTTGCCGATAGATCTCAAGCGCACGAGGATTATCGCGGATCAGCATGGGCGTGGTGTAATCGGGAGAGCGCGTATCGGCCAACGTCAGCAGCGGACGCGAACCCGGGACCATGCGATGCCGCTGATCTTGGCTGTCGGCGGTGTGGCTGATTTTTTTTGCGAATGTAAAGTTGGCGTGTTGCAGAGGACGCATCAGAGGCGCATGCACGCCAATATTCAACGTCTCGCGCCGGTAAGGATTCCGCGCAGGGTTTAGCATCCGATCGAGGGCTTCGGAATCCGCACACTGCGCCGCAGAGAGCCCCAAAACAGCGCGAAACGCATCAGCCATTACACCGATCGCGCCAGCGGAATAATCCACCAGCTTGGAAGTTAAGCCGCAAAGTTTTGCGTCAAATTCGCGTGCGAAAGTCTCGCCGTCATGCGTCGCATAACCCCATTCCGGCGGCGAATCCATCGGTTCATTGCCGAAGCGTTCAAAAAAATTCGGATCGAACTCCCGAACGCGCGCAACCATGTCATCCACCACCAGTCGTGCTTCGCTGGGCGTGTCGCTTGCGGCCTGCATCCGATAAAGACGATGCAGCACGATTCCCGACACGGTATGCACCATGGTAGTGAACGCCGCAACAGGCAGAACGTAGCGCGCCACCTCAATCGCGCGCTTCTCCGATTGACGCTGCACCTTCTGCAGGCGCTTGGCGTGAGACATCGAACTCACATGCCAGATATCCCTAAGAATTTCGCGAGCAGTAGGTTCCAGTACGCGCGTGAGCTCGCGATAATGCTCCCATGCACGCGCCACAGCCTTTTCGTAAATCGCGCGTTCCTCCGGACCAAACGCTTTGGTCTGCGGCGGGACGTAAGCCTGCGCGCGATCCAGACGCACATAACGCTGGCTCTGCTGCTCGGAGTTGTAAAACGGATGAGCATGCAGGAACGACCACACAAACTGCCGGCTGATATTTTCCAGTCCAAACTCAAAATGCGCATGCTGGAAAACGGTGTGATGCCCACCAAAAAAAGTAGCTGAGCCGATGTTTACGCGCTGTTTCTCAGTAACTTCCTCAGGCGAAATCAGTCGCGACGAATAGCAGGTCCGCGCCGCGGCAATCGCCGAATCAAACGCATGCGCGGGGTGATTGCGAAGAGTTACGCGAGGCGCAGCTGTTTCTACGAATGAGCCGAGCGGAGCATCGGACGATTGCGACAAATGCGTGGCCATTTCTCTGCGGCATTGTACACCGGCGCCGCGCAGTTTCACGATGACTGAAGCGTCAAAAAGAAAAAAACCCCGGGACGAAAGTCCGGGGCTTTGTGTTTTTCAGTCCTGTGTTAAAAATCTGTTCGTTACTTCTTCATCGAAGCAGCCTTATCGGCATACTTCTTCTGAAAACGCTCGACCCGTCCAGCAGTATCAATCAATTTCTGCTTCCCAGTAAAAAACGGGTGGCAATTTGAACAGATTTCCACGCGAATCATCTGCCCTTTAATCGTCGAGCGCGTGTCAAACACATTGCCGCACGCGCAATGCACCTTGACGGCATGGTAATCGGGGTGAATTCCTTCTTTCATAAGGCTCCCATCGGCTAGCCGGTCTGCGCGACTGCCCACGCAGGGCTGCATGTCGCGTCGCTAGGCTAACGGCAAACCCCAATTATACGGCACACCGCGCAAATACTCAATTCGCAGCAATCTGTGGAAGAGGTAGCGATTTCAGAGTCTACCTAAGAAACGAAGGCGCAACCTATTCGAGCGCGTCCATTACCGGCATCCTGAATGTAAGCTTTGCGAAGAACTACGCGCACAGGGGGCAAAATAGGCACGTGCAGAACAGCGCTGAATTGCGCCGGAACATCGTCGGACCGATCGACAAGCAGAGCAACACCGCCGTAACTTAGATCCACGACCGTCGCGCTTTTCTGATTCACGTCTGTAAGAATCGCATAGGCCTTTGTCCCCGCAAGGGAAACGCGTTCCCATTTGCGAGCCTCGGTGTATCCGGCAGAAGGCCGAACTTCCGCAGGTGTTCTCGACTCTACGGAACTTGGTTGCCGCTCGGGCACATTTCGTGGCGCCGGTTGCTGCGGTTGCGGCACAACCGTAGGACCTGCGGGATGCGACTGCACCGGCGTTTCGCGGAAAGTGTGCGCAGTTCCTGGAAATCCGTCGCGCGGAGAATGCGGCTCAAGAGGAATGACGTTCGCCGGAACCCTGCCCGAATTCTTCAACTCGTACAGCCGCTGATCCGCCAAACCCATCAGCGGGCCCTTCTGGTCGCCATCATGTGGATGAACGGCCACACCAAAATCGAGTGTCACCCCAACGGTTAATTTCAAAGGGCGAACATCGGTTTCATATTGCGCACGTATGCGACGGCAAAGGGTAATCGCTTGTTCGGGATCCGTTTGCGGCAGCAGCAGCGCAAATTCGTCACCACCGATACGAAACGCGAAATCGGATGCGCGCATTGTCTTGCGCAGTGTGGCAGCCGCGAGTTGCAGAACCTGATCGCCCTGTAAGTGCCCATGCCGGTCATTCACTTCTTTCAGTTTGTGCAAATCCAGAATCACTACGGCCAGTTGCTGGCCGTACCGTTTCGCGCGATTCAGTTCTTTGTCGCAGTATTCATCGAAAAGCCGGCGGTTATAGAGGCCCGTCAGTGCATCAGTTGCGGCGTTAATTTGCAGCTTCTTGAGATCGTCATATTCCATCAAAATGGGAACGCGCAGAAATCTCGTGGAAGCCAGCACATCAACCATAGCTGTCTTCAACGAAACGCGTCGACCCAGATTCTCGGCGAGTTCGCGTCGCCGTACGAGAATCCGTTCCCAATACTCATTGCTTTGCGCGTCGGTGAGATCTATCTGCGCAATGGTACGGAAAAACTGTCGCAGAAACATCCCTCGAACCGACTCTTCAAGTCCATCCAGGGTCTCCACAAGGAGATCGAGGAAAGAGTCTTCGGCCGAGGGCTGCGGCTCGAAAGCGTCGCCGGGCTGGGGCATCTATAGATTCCGCAATGGAATTTAACGTTCCCTGTAAATTGGGACACCCTGCGGGGCAATAAGGTACTAGCACGAGAAAGTCCAATCAAGGACAGCCTGAGGCCATCACGGGCAGGGCGGCAAATCACTAAGAGCGGGAGACTTAACTGAAAGAGAAGAGGCTTATACTCGTGGTTCTGTCACAAAAATGGTCGCTGTGTAAAATTCCTTTCACTTTTCGCCTAGAAACGTACCTCGAAAGGGACTCTTCAGAAATGGCGGAAATAACTTACCCAATCGGCTTCAGAAACTCCACCCCCACCAGGTACACGTCGCCGGCCTCTTGCTGACGGCGCACCTTGGCTTGGATCGGGGGCATTCCGGCAGGAACTAGCGCAGAGGACGTAATGGAGGGAGCGGGAATCGTAAGGGTCACAATATCGTTCACCGCCAGTCGGCGCGGACAAGTAATAAAGGCACCCAATCCGCTGATATCCAAGGTCTTAGCAAGCTCCAAAAACTGTTCGCCCTGCGCATCTTTACCGCGTACAAATAGAGGTATTTGCAATCGGATGCGCTGGAAGCGCCTACGCTCGTCAGCCAACGGACCTGTAACTGAGCGCTGGTGAATCACGGTTTCTCGGATCGCCATCGGTACCTCAGTTTTAGTACTACTGCTTCTGGTTGGCAATTTAAGGGCAAGTCTCGGTGTCAATTGCTCTTGAGATAAGTGTCTTGCTCACTAGTATATACGGCTCGCCCTTCGAATTGCGAAAAAACGACCTCCAGTCATTGTGGCATTTTAACTCCCTAACATTTCCTAGTTTGTGCAAACGGGAACGCATTTACCATTGACACTAGTAGGTCCCTTTGCGAGCATTGCTTTCCCTGGCTCACCTCTATTTGTATTATTTTTAGCTTGGACTTGTGTCCTTAGACCTGACCAGCCGATTTAGGAGTTGAGTTGCCAAATACTGCCCCAGTGGACCAGCAAGCCAGCAACCAGCAAGTGTTCCAGCTCGTGGCCAGCCTGCTCGATTCATTTGATCGCCCACTGATTGTTAGCGACCGGCAAGGTAAAGTCCTGTTTACGAATTTTCACGCCCAAGACCTTCTTAATAGGAAAGGCTTAGGACAGAAGGTCAGCGTAGAGCTCTTCTCCGATATCCTCGGGACGGATCGCAAGGAGGTCCTGAAACAACTCGAAAGTGGGGAACAAGAACTAAATGTTCCGATCGATTGGTCTGCGGCAAACAATCGTGCGCGAATTCGTTGGTTACCTGAACCAGACTGGCTAGTTGTTTATTTGGAGGCTTCTACTCCAGAAACCCCGTCTGACGAAGCGCAAATGCGTCAAACTGTTCAAGAGCTGATTCAGGAACGGGAAATTACCTACCGCAACCTGCTCGCGGCTTATCTTCGATTGCAGGAAGTGAACAGGCAGAAAACAGTCTTTCTGGCTTCGGCCGCGCACGAGCTGAAAACGCCCTTGGCGGTGATGAAGGGCTATTACGACCTGTTGCTGACGGGCTCGTTGGGCAAACTCGACGACCGCCAGCGGGAAATTTTGCTGGAATCGAAAGAAAGTTGTGACCGGCTTGTTCGTCTGGTCTCGATGTTCCTGAATTATTCGGCGCTCGAAAGTGGCAAACTGGTTCTGCAGCTTCGAGAGAATGATCTTCGAGATTGCATTCAAGACATAACCTGCCGTTGGCAGGACGCTTTCCAGCGAGCGAAAGTCCGGCTGGAGGTCAAGGTTCATCCGGAGTTGACGCCCTTCAAATTTGATTATCAAAAAGTGCAGCAATGCGTCGCGAACTTTATTGATAATGCGCTGAAGCACACGCCGGCTGATGGTTGCGTCACTTTGGTTGCGGAGCCGCATTTCTGGGAACGCCGCGTCTCCGAAGCGTCGCCCCGCGCTGACCGCAGACAGGGCCGCGGCAGTCGTCCTAACAGTGTGCTGGTTTCAGTTTCTGACACCGGCGGCGGAATAGCGGCGGAATTTCATCAGGAAATTTTTGAAGAATTTGTGCGGGTCGACCCTTCGTCTTCCGGCATGGGTCTGGGCCTCGCGATCACCAAGCGGCTGATCCAGGCGCATCGCGGCAAAGTTTGGGTTGATAGCGTGGTCGGAAGCGGCAGCGCTTTTTCTTTTCTGCTTCCTATCAACGTTGAATAGCATCATGTAAAGGTACCGGGGCCTCATTTCGGCTCCTTAGGAAATAAGATGGCAGAGAAAGAAACCATTCTGGTAGTGGACGACGAACCGAGTATTCGAAAGTATCTGCAAACTTTGCTGGAAGTGGATGGGTTCGCCGTGGAAACTGTCTCCAGCGGCAAGGAAGCCCTGGAAAAAATCGGATCGGACGAGGAGCGTCCGGATTTTGTAATTTTGGACGTGCTGATGCCGGAGATGGACGGTCTTGAAACCTTGCGTCAATTGATGCAGGTGGATCGCACACTCAACGTCATCATGCTGTCTTGCTCCAACGAAGTCACAACCGTGGTCGAAGCGATCCGCATGGGCGCCTTGGATTACCTTACCAAGCCCTTTGAGAAGCCCGAGCTCGACGCGGCATTTTTAAAGTGCCGCCAGAAGCAGCAGCTACGGTCCGAAAATAAATCGCTCCGCGAATATTGCGAAGCCCTCACCGAAGATCTCTCGTTCCTGGCAGCCAGCCCGCAAATGCTGAAAATTCGCCAGCAAATCCTGCAGATCGCGCCCGTGGATGTTCCGATCTTCATTAGTGGCGAAAGCGGAGTTGGCAAAGAAGTCGTCGCGCGCATGATCCATCTTCGTTCTACCCGCAGAGCTCAGCCTTTCGTTAAAGTAAACTGCGCCGCTCTTCCCGGCGAGTTGCTCGAATCGGAATTGTTCGGTTACGAGCAAGGCGCCTTTACCGGCGCGGTCCGCGCGAAGCCCGGCAAATTCGAAATGGCCAATAAAGGCACAATTTTTCTGGACGAAATCGCTGAAATGAGCCCGCATCTTCAGGCCAAATTACTTCACGTTTTGCAGGACGGCCAGTTCTCGCGCCTCGGCGCGCGTGCGGTAGTGAACGTCGACGTCAGAGTCCTGGCGGCTACGAACATGGATGTGAAAGACGCCATGCGTACAGGTCGCTTCCGCGAGGACCTTTACTATCGCCTCAACGTTCTCTCGATTCACATTCCGCCCCTGCGTGAACGCACTACTGAAATCCCGTTGCTTTTCCACCATTTCCTCGCGAAGTACAGCGAGAAATATGGAAAGCCGGCCCCCGATCCGTCGAAACACTTACTGGAAGCAGCTCTTCGCTACCCGTGGCCAGGCAATCTTCGCGAGCTGGAAAATTTTGTCAAGCGTTACGTGATTTTGGAAGACGACGAAGGCAGTTTCCGGGAGCTGCTGGAAATGACCGGGCAACAACATCGCACCGCTCCCCGCGAAGAAGCGCCCGCACCGAAAGAACAAGGTCTGAAAGCTTTGGTCCGCGGTTTGAAAGACGAAGCGGAAATGGAAGCGATTGCCGACGCCTTGGAAAAAACGAATTGGTGTCGCAAAGATGCGGCGCGCATGCTCGGAATCAGCTATAAAGCTTTGCTTTACAAAATGCGTCAGTTTAATTTGGATTCGGGACGCGGCGCGCGTTCGGCGGCCGCAAAAGCCGCGCGAGAGGCCGCGGCCAAAGATGCAGAAGCGAAACAAGCCGCTGGAAAAGAATCAGTGCCCGCAATTCGCGGTTCTTAAACAACTTCATTCAGTTCGCACAATGAATTGGGATTTCCGCGCACACACAGAGATTTCGTGCGCCGCCAAGCTACTTTTCTACGATTCCTCGCGAAAAATCGCCCCTATACGAAAACGTACTAGTCCTATGACTGTTGCAAAGAGTTGCATATCTAGAGCACATTCAGTGAAATAGCACTACCTTTCTGTCCTTGGCTTGGTCTAGTATTCGTCTCGAAATGGGGCCCTCGCGAAACCATCCGCGAGCCAATCGAGTTTCAGGCTCCCAGCCCACAACTCGATTGGACGTTTTGACGCTGTGTTCAAAGGCCTTGCCGGTGGCGTGGGAACGCGCCGCGCCGCGGACGCCGGAAAATGCCAGTGGCGTTTGCGGACGGAAGGGCCGCTGCAAGGTTCCTGGTCTTTGGAAGAGCGATTGCTCCCTTTATTCGCGGGGAAGTGTTGCATTCAATTTTGTTTCGGAGGAGCAGTGGGGATGACGGAACGTCGCATGGCACGCCGGTATGATCTGTCGCTACCGGTAAACGTCCGCCTGCCGATTAATCGAGAGCCCGCAACGCACAACGGTCAGACACGGGATATCTCGACGCGCGGCGTTTACTTTACAATGCAGAAAGACCTTGCTCCTGGCACCGAAGTCGATTTCACGCTCACGCTGCCGGCGGAGATTACTCGCGGAACAGAAGTTTTCGTACGCGCGCACGGCCGAGTTGTCCGCGTGGACAAGCAGGAAGACGAAGCACCCGAAACGATCGGAGTCGCTGCAGTGATCGAGCGCTACGATATCATTCGCGGAGAGGCTTCCCAGATTTAGCTTCCGTGCGGCTAGATGTGTGCCGCCCGTATTTTTGTCTTTGTAGCTCTATACGGCTCTTCGATTTAAAGTCCGAAATTCATTCAATCGATATTTCGCCAGCCAGTCTGGTCAGTCAATTCGTTTGCATTGTGAGACACAATCGGCCTACCATGCGCTGATGTAGGAGTTCCCGATGAAAGTTTCCGACCTGATTGCTTCTCGCCGCGACGTTTATTCCGTAGCTGACGACACAACCGTACACGACGCTGCGCGCTATCTTCGCGACAAGCAAGTGCGCGCCGTCGGCGTTTGTGACAAGCAAGGAACACTCCTCGGCGTCGTCTCGCAGAGCGATGTTTCCGACAAAGTTGCGGCCGAGAACAAATGTCCCGCCTGGATGCGTGTTTCGGAGATTATGACGCGCCAGTTAGTGAGTGCAACGCTCGAGACCTCGCTCGAAGACTGTCTGCGGCTCATGGAGCAACACGGTGTCTACCATCTGGTGGTTTTCGATTCGGAAAAAGGTTATCGCGGCATGATTTCGGTTACGGACCTGTTGCAGTTATTCGCGTCAGATCAGAAAGCCCGTGCGGATATGTTAGAAGCTCTGATCTTTCCTCAGCGCTAGCTTCTAGTTCTCCTGTGCGTAGGCAGAACTAGTCTCGTCATGAGACGCCCGCACTCTAAATCAGCGACCTCCAAAAGCGGTCCACGAATTCGTCATCATCACGACGGCGAGCGGCAATCAGAATGAATCTGCAGGGCGCTGCTTGCTGCGCCCCAGCTTGGCAAATTCGCACCAGACGCGCCCTCACGCAGGGAAGGCCAATTCCCTAAAGTGCTTAGAATTTTCTAACTTACGTACTACTTTCTCCGTCTCCAACCAGCCTCTAGTACTAGTCAAGTCTTGTGCACACCTGCCTATCTCTATGAAAGCGAAAATCGTTACGTCGACCAAGGCACGTAACGTACAAGCCTCGCCGAACCACCCCTTTAGCCGTCTTTGGCGTTCGAGATGCAAACACAGGTCCGGCGCTGTAAGGCCTCCGTCCATCACCCTGGGGAAAAATGGCAACCGCCGCTGAACCAAGACTCGCGTCTCCAACGATTCCCGTCGAAGTACCGCCTCCGCACGTCTATTTTGGACCTTCCGACGCGATGCAGGCGGTCCGTCAGCGCGTCGAACGCGCGGCCGGTCTCAATGTGCCCATTCTCGTCTTGGGTGAAAGCGGTACCGGCAAGGAAGTGCTTGCGCGATTTATTCACGAGCGGTCCCCATGGAACCAGGGTCCTTTCGTGAAGGTAAACTGCCCAGCGATTCCGGGAACCCTGATTGAAAGCGAGTTGTTCGGATTTCAGAAAGGCGCATTCACCGGAGCGCACGCCGCAAAGCCCGGACGCATGGAAATGGCGCTGGGCGGCACGTTATTCCTCGACGAAATAGCCGAGTTGGATTCCAGCCTTCAGGCAAAGTTACTGCACGTCCTTCAGGATGGCAATTTCACCAGAATCGGCGAGCACGAAGAACGCCGCATGGACGCCCGCGTGATTTGCGCCACCAATCGCCTGCTGCACAAGGAAATTGCCAATGGCGGATTCCGCGCCGACCTTTTTTACCGTATCAATGTGATCACCATCACGCTCCCATCGTTACGCGATCGCCGCGAAGACATTCCCTATCTCGTCGAATATCTCCGCACACAGTTTAATCGCCGTTTCCAGAAGGAAGCCCCGCTGGTCTCCAGTGAATCGCTTCATCTGCTGCAACACCGCGATTGGCCCGGCAATATTCGAGAACTTGAAAACTGCATGGCCCGCTACGTAATCCTGGGTTCGGAAGAAGCTTTCCACTCCGATCGCGACCGCTCCACCGAGAAAAAGCCCCTGGCAATTTCCTACGAGCTCAACGAAGAAGGAAACATCCCGCTGAAGCGCATCGCGCAGCAGGTAACGCGCCGCATGGAACACGACGTAATTCTGAAAGTCCTGCAGGCGAATCACTGGAACCGCCGCAAAACCGCTGAGATCCTCAAAATCAGTTATCGTGCGCTGCTCTATAAAGTCCGCCAGGCAGGCCTGCCAGCAAAACGCCCGCGGCGCGGCCCAAGCCACCCAGGCGATGTCTTACCCGATACGGTATATAGCGAATAAATCACCACAAAATGCCGGATTGTGTGCTATGCTTCATCTGCGCTTAATACCTCGGTTGTGTTGTGCGGCCTCTGGTGAGTTGTTGATCTGAGTTTACCCGCCCTTCAGTTCTCTCCGTAAGTCTTCAGCGTAATTTAAAACAAAGACTGGCAAGACCAGTTTGCAACGCCCGCACCAATAGTGTGCAGCACGTGTGTGCGCGCGGCGACGGCTTCCGCCAGATAGAAGGCAACATCAAGATGGATAGTATTACAGCAACATTTTCACAAATGGCGATCTCCGCTTACATGAAAGAGCGGCTGGCTTTCGCCAAATTCTCGGTGCCGACGCCGGTGCAGTCCGCGGCGATTCCGGAGTTGCTTGCGGGCAAGGACGTTCTTGCCACCGCGCAGACCGGAACCGGCAAGACGCTCGCGTTTTTGATCCCGGTGATCGAACGCATGCTGAAGGAGAAGACGCCCGGAATCGGGGCTCTGGTGCTGGTGCCCACGCGTGAACTGGCGATGCAGGTGCTGGATCAATACAACGCGTTGCGCGGCAAGCAGCTTGGCCCCGCAGTGCTGGTCGTTGGCGGACTGCCGGAAGGTTTGCAGCTTGCAAATCTGCGCAAGGGTGCGCGGCTCGTCGTCGCGACTCCGGGCCGGCTGGAAGATTTTCTTTCGCGCAAGCTGGTGCATTTCCGCGATCTGCGCGTGCTGATTCTGGACGAAGCCGATCGCATGCTGGACATGGGATTTCTTCCCGCGATTCGCAGAATTGCCTCCGTGCTGCCGAAAGGGCGGCAGACCATGTGCTTCTCCGCGACGCTGGAAGCTTCCGTCGTGCATTTGGTGAAGGACTACATGCGCAATCCGGTACGTCTGGCATTCGGCTCGGTGTTGAAGCCTTCCGAGAATGTGCGGGTGCAGGCTTTTGAAGTTGCCACCGATCGTAAGCTGCCGCTGTTGCAGAGGCTATTGGTCAAAGAACCGGGCCGATGCTTAATCTTCGCGCGAACCAAGCGCGGGGCTGAGCGTTTGGCGATCGCTTTGAACCGCGACGGATTTGCGGCGGCCATGATTCATGGCGGTCGTACGCAATCGCAGCGCACCGCGGCGCTTCGCGGATTCCAGGATGGGCGCTTCCGGGTGCTGGTAGCGACGGACCTGGCGTCGCGCGGAATTCATGTGGAGAATATCGCGCACGTGATCAATTACGATCTGCCAGACATCGCGGAGAATTTCATTCACCGCGTCGGGCGCACAGGGCGCGCCGGCGGCCATGGCCTGGCATCCACTCTGTTTGGGCGTGAACAACGTTTGGAGCTGATGGCTCTGGAACGCACGCTCGGAATCAAGATGGAACGCATGCGCGCCGAAGGCGATCCGGGCGAGAAGCAGCCGCCCGCGATGAAAAGCGCCGTGGAACGTTTTCAATCGAATGTGAAATCACGCATCGACCGCCTGCCGGGAGAAATCCTGCAGGCTCAGGTGTAAATACCGGCCTCAATTTGGTGAGCAGCGCGGCGTTTTTATGACGCGGCTGCGTCCGGAGACAAAGCAAGGTTTTTGATTTTAGAAGTTTGAAGACGAAAGCAACGAACGGCGGCCTGATGGCCGCCGTTTTTTTTGTTCCGCCGCGTGAAGAACTTCCGGCAGCGCATATTTGAAATATTGGCCCGGGCCGTGATTCGTCCATTGGTCATACGATTTCCGCTGCGGCGCAACGCGCGAGACTATGAAAGGGGCGCGGATTCTGGTCTTCAAACCCTCAAAAATGACGATTAGAACAGGGCGCTATCGTTTGTTTTGAATGAGTTGCGGCCATTTCTAATCGGCCACAGTGACGATTAAGAAACTGGCGCTTTTGTAAGAGAGAATGCGGAATTCGGGGCGGAGTTTTGCAGCGGGGCTAAGGAAAATCCTTGTTGTGCGATTTCTGCGATTTTTTCATTTGGTTAATTCCCGCATCACCTTAACACGGGGGCGATTTGGCGGATATTGATCGTGAGGACAGTAGAGGGACAGAACTAGTACTAGCTGTACGAAATGAATTCCCGCGTTGCTTTCACGCGGGCGGTGGAGCAAAAAAGAAAGCCGGTCGCCGATTTCGAAGCAATTATGGAGCAGGAGCGCCGAATGTCACCCACCGCCGGGGGCCGAACGGTCTTCGACGATTTTTCCGCCGGACCTGCGCTGCGAAATACGAAACGGCGTGAGCAATTGTCATTTGGTTTTGCGGCTGGGTCTCAGTCGAAAACAGATCGATAACAGGATTCCTTCCCGCCGGATGAAGAGAAAAAACGGCATTCGTCCTTGCTTTTCATCATGAAGGGATAATTGATTTCCGGTATCGATCCCTCTGTAAGGGAATTTCTAGGAATTTGGCGAGGAGGGATAGGCCAATTGGGGCGCCGGCGTGTCCTGGGCGCTCGATCCGGGGGAACTCTTAGGCTGCCGCTCAGTTTTAGATTCGCTCTTGGCGAAAAGTTTCGCAGTGACCAGCATCGCCGTGAAGGTCGCAGTCAACAGCCCTAATTGGCGCCACCCGCTAAGCATCGAAGCATTGCCAAGCAGAGTAAGACCCGCGAAGCAGCAGAGCAGGTGGGTGCAAAACACCTGCAGCGAAGATTGCCCCAGCATCACAAGCGGGCGCACAGCCAGCGGTTTGAGTACAGGCTGCAAAACGATCAGCAATGCCGCCACCGCCGTGAAATTCAGCAACCGTAAAGGTCCCAGGTGCCATTTGTCAAAGAGCGGCTCGCTCGCGCCCAACCGAAATCCATGATCGATGGCGTGCCTCATTGCGAAAAATATTACTGCGATCAGCGCTGCGGGAATCAACACACGCTTTGCCCATATTTCGATGGGCAGGTTATTCTGGGCCCAGCGCACGCCCAGCCACACGCCCATGATCCACAGAAATTGCCAAGCCCACAAATCGAAAGACCCCATTTCGTTGAGAGGGATTCGCACCGGAAAGACCCGGATCATCACTTTGTAAGCAGCGTCGCGCAAACCGAATTGCGCCAGCCCCCAAAGTAGAAAAGCGGTCCACAGAATCGGCTTCCACCCAATCTTGCGCGACAGCAGCAACGCGCCGGAAGTAAACATCAGAAAAATAATGTACATCGGCAAAATATCGAGCAGCGGCGGACGGTAAATCAGCAGAGCAGCCTCGGTGACAGAGTGTCGCGGCCCCACCATGAAATAAAAATCGAGAAGATTGTGAAGTCCCGGCCGATTGCCACTGGACGCAATAGGCACGGCAACCAGAAACGCGAAGGCCAGCAGCAGCGCATGGTAGAGATACAAACGCCAGGTGCGCGCCCACATCCTGCGGTTCATGGCTCGGTAGCCATCGTGCTCCGCGAGTCGAAAATAAATCCGCCCGGTAAACAGCGCCGAGAGGAAAATAAATCCCTCGGCGGCGGACACAAAACCGAAGGGCTGATTCACGTAGGTACTGGCGACCGTCGGCAAATGCGTCAAGGCGATCCATACCAGCATCAGCCCGCGGGCGGCATCAAGTTCTATACGTCGTCCCATCGATACTTTAGACGCTCTTTAATTTGCGCGAGTTTCTTGCGCTTCGCTGCACGCGGTTCATTGCGATACATCGAATGCAGAACAGTTAAAAACGAACGAGCCGACATTGCTGCGCCGGGCGGATATAGCCTACAGAGAATCGCGCCTCGAGGACATCCGTAGTTAACCTGACTACCGATACAACAGATTTGAGCTGAACTGGTTGGCTGCAACCGCCAAGGTAAGGCAAGCGCGAACGAAATTGCGCAATAACTCATGCTAAAGTTAAAGGGGGAGAAAGTCTTGGGTATTTTGTGGCCAAAGTTGCTGGCATTTTTAGTTCTCGGGCTAACCATGGCGCTGCCGGCTCAAGGAAAGAAGCACGATACCGGCTTCCTCGATCGCACCATCACGCTTCAAGGCGTTACCTATAAATACCAGGTGTTCCTACCGGAAGAATGGACTCCTCATGAAAAATGGCCGATCATTCTATTTCTTCACGGATCCGGCGAACGAGGCGACGATGGCTTACAGGAAACCGACGTAGGTATTGGAACGGCCATCCGCAGCAACCGCAGCGTAATGCCGGCGATTGTTGTGATGCCGCAATGCGAAAAAAATGTGTGGTGGATTCAGCCGCCGATGGACGACCTGGCCATGGCCAGCTTGGAAGCCGCTGCGAAGGAATTCCACGGGGATGAGCGGCGCACGTATTTAACGGGACTGTCCATGGGAGGCTACGGCACCTGGCATTTGGCTGAGAAATATCCAGACAAATTCGCGGCCCTGATCGTAATCTGCGGTGGCATCCGCCCATCCGCGGCAGCGCTGAAAAAAAATGCCGCTCTTGTGAAATGGACGCCCGCCGACGATCTCAGGAGTTATTCCGACGCAGCCGCGAAAGTGGGCAAAATTCCCGTTTGGATTTTTCACGGCGCCGATGACGATATTGTTCCAGTGACGGAATCCCGCAGGATGTATGCAGCGATGAAGGCCGAGGGTGCCGACGCCCATTACACGGAATATCCCGGCGTAAAGCACGCGTGCTGGGACCGGGCCTACGACGAGCCGAAGCTATTCCCCTGGTTGTTCGCTCAATCGCTGCCAGCGAGTCAAAAATAAAAAAGCGCACCGTCATCGCGACGGGCCACACGCCCGAGGAATCCCCTCTCTCTCCCTGATTTGCTCAAGTTGCAGAATCGATCCGACCAGCCGACCTAGCGCCATTCCTTATCTGAGCGAACCGCCGTCCAATTTATGAAAAGGTGTACTATCTGGGCCGGAGTTTTGCCGCCGCCCATGACGCACGCGACTCAGCACGAGCGAGAATCCACGATCACGGGACACAAATTCTTCCTGCTTTTTCTACTTTTGCTGGCTTCGCTGATTTTCTATCCATTTGCGGACCAAAGCCGCTTCGGCTATTACTTGCTGCGCGTGCTGGGAAGCGCCGCAATCGTCGCCAGTGTTTATGCGGTGAATGTACGGCGCAGCCTTCTCATCTTTATCGTGATACTAGCCGGTCCGGCTCTCTACCGCCATATTCGATTCCAGTTATTCAGACCCAATCCGGGCACGTTCGCGATCATCAATATCGCACTGAGCTTTGTTTTCGACGTCTTCATCGTGTTGGTAATTTTCCGCCGAGTTTTTACCCGGGAACGAGCCACATCGGAAACCATTTTTGGAGCGTTGTGTATCTATTTGCTGGTGGGCTTCAGTTTTGCCAGTGTTTACGAAATGATAGCAACCCTGCAGCAAAATGCCTTTTATCTGGACCCGCGCACGAATCTGCACATCATTCCCGACCGCTTCGATTTTATCTATTACAGTTACGGCACGATGACGTCGCTCGGCGCTGCCGGTATTACTCCCATCTCCGCGCAAGCGCGCTCGTTTTCAGTCCTGGAGGCTATTTTGGGGGTATTGTACCTGGCGGTTTTAGTTGCGAGGCTGATAGGAGCGTACCGGCCAGGTTCAGAGCTTTAACGTCGATCAACTTGAAGACATTTCTGAATTTGTGAAACGCACAAAGTGCAGAGAGGCGCGAAATGCAAGCGTTGCGCTTTCCGGAGTTCGGCAGTTTCGAAAAGCTGGGAGTTGAAAACGTTTCCGATCCCCAGCCGAGACCGGGCGAGGTGGTGGTTCGAGTGCGCGCGGCGTCCTTGAACCCAAGTGACGCCAAGAATGTGCTAGGCCGCATGGAAGGGACGACGCTGCCGCGAACCCCGGGGCGGGACTTCGCCGGCATCGTGATGAAGGGGCCCCCGGAAATAATCGGAATGGAAGTATGGGGAACCGGCGGTGATATCGGCTTCACCCGCGACGGTGCGCATGCGGAACTGATTGCAGTTCCTGCCGGAGGAGTGCGTGCGAAGCCGAAAAACTTGTCGTTTGAGGAAGCCGCCGTCGTCGGTGTGAACTTTGTGACAGCCTGGATTGGACTGATCGACGTCGCGCATTTCCAATCCGGAGAAACGGTGCTGGCTAGCGGTGCGGCAGGCGGAGTGGCAAGGGCCGTAACGCAGATCGCGAAGTGGAAGGGCGGAAAAACGATTGGCGTGGACCGTGTCCCCCTGCCGGAGGATCGCCAAAAGGAATTTGGAATCGATCACTTCCTGGCGACAGACGCGGATGAAAATTACAAAAGCATGATTGACGGGGCGCTGCGATTCACGGAGGGCAACGGCGTGAAGGTGACGTTCGATTGCGTCGGAGGCCCATTATTCGAGCCGTGTTTGCGAACCCTAGGTCAACTCGGGCGGCAGGTGAACATCACATCCGCCGGAAACAGAAGAGTATGCTTCGATCTGCTGGACTTTTATCATCGTCGCCTCAGCCTCTTTGGGGTGGACAGCCGCAAATACGATACCGAAGCGTGCGCGGCAATCCTGGAAAGGCTGACGCCCGGTTTTGAATCCGGCGCGCTGAAGCCAATTCCGATCGTGAAGCGATTCAGCTTAAGCGAGGCGGTGCAGGCTTTCACGCAAGTGAACGACGGCGCTCTGCGCGGCAAGGCGGTTTTTACGTTCCCACCGAGCGCCGCGTGATCCCGCGGGCGCCAGCGCAAACGGACTCTGCGTTCGCGGACGCACACACTCCACCATGCGCGACGCCCGACAAAAAAAATAATCTGCGTTTCTTTTTCGGCTAACCCCGGTGGGCCATCTTCGATGCCATGTGCAGCAGAAGCCCGCGGTCCTTGGCGCTCATGCGCGACAAGGCCTTGGCGAACGGCCGCAGTTCGGCGTCTTGTTTTTTGTTGTGGGAACTCGAGCCGGCTTTCGAAAGAGGAATATTGGGCTTCTCAATCCGTCCTTCATCCGTGAAAAGCCGGTACATCGGAACTTCCAAGGCCCGGGCTAATTTCTCCAAAGTTTCCACCGAAGGAACGGTGTGCCCGTTCTCCACTCGAGAAATGTAACAACGCAGCAAACCAGTGCGCTTCTCGATGTCGCCTTGAGACATATCCTTCTGTTCTCGAAGAGTCTTCAATTTTTCGCCGATAACCATGCAAACCTCCGCTGGAATCATACATCGCGAGGGGTCAAGCTCCAAGAGCAGTTCGACGGCGAAGCGTAATCGTTAGGTCGCGTTCCCCGGCTGTTCGCCTGAGCATCGCCGCGGGTGATGCAGCAACGGGTATACTGTGCTGACTTTTGAATGATAAGACCAGCCTTGCGCCGTCTTGACACCCCGCAGAGCCACCTTTAGCATGAAAGATTGTCCGCGGGCCGGTTTAGCTCAGAGGTAGAGCGAGGGTCTCATAATCCCTAGGTCGTGGGTTCGAGTCCCACAACCGGCACCACCTTTATTTAGTTGGTTTCAAAGAAGTTGTGGCGATTTGCGAGTGCGGCTCTGAGCGGAGAAAGAGCATCACTGTAGTAAAATCGTAGTACTTTAACTTATTTTTGCGCCGTCGCGCTAAAGACAATATGGTGGATGGTGTTTATACTATCGTCTAATGGGCACTTATGGTGGCACTGATTCCACCTCGTTATATGGAGCTTCCTTAGCGGTATTCCCGAAACTCTTCGCGGCGGCTGTCGCAGTACTGTATTTGATTGGCTTCCTCGTGGTTGCTAGCTATCTTTCCAGGTACGGAGTTTCAAGTTTTTCGGTGCTGCAACTCCAGTACTTAATAGCTGGAGTTTGGGTGCTTGGGCCGCCAATAGCGTTCGCCGCTGTTACTCGCACAGCGCAAGCGTTGAACGAAAGCGTCGCACCCGACACCCCAAGCGGGTTTAATTGGCGCCGTTTTCGGCTGGGATTATTTTCTATTACGGCCGTTCCTCTTCTTTTGTATCTAGCAGCCATACAGGCAATCACCCTCTGGGGAAAGATTGAACTGTGGCCGGGGATACAGTTGCAAGGTTACTTCTTTTACGTTGCGATGGCGCTGAGTCTGCAAATCCTCTGGGCCTCTTGGCACAACGATTGGCCACGAGAAACTCCATGGGTAAAGCGGGGCGCAGCGCCATTTTATCTGACCCTTCTGGTTACGATTGTTCTAGCTTATACCTTGTGGTTTTCAGTGCGAGTCTATCCACTGATACCGTACTCCTTGGGCGGCGGTAGGCCATTGACAGTTGCATTTATCGAAGGCGATAAGAACCTGCCAGACGGAATCGAAGCTGATGAATCATCTAAACGGTCAATTCCCTATGCATTGCTGGTTGCGACTGACAAATATTATGTCGTCGTCTCTCCCGAGCGGGGTGAAAAATCAATCGAGGTCAGCAGAGAATCTGTTGCCGGAATGATTGTGCTGAATGACACCCACTGACGTCAGTCTGTTCGAAGTATGTACGAGATTCAATTCACCCAAGCCGTTGGAGTTGTTGAGGTGTTTTCGACGGTAGTCTTCGAAGCAATGAATACTTCAAGTTTCGCAGCTGCATCCCGCTTGAAATCATCATCCGCTTTGGCGTAAGTGTGAACCAGGCTATTTCCAGCGTGACCCATGAGCAGTTCGATAAGAACTGGTTGAATTCCCGCCGCATACATTCGACTGCAGAATGTCGAGCGACAATCATAAAGACGGCGTTTTGCGACCTTGGCGTCTTTTAGTGCCCGGGCCCATGTTTTCCGGACATGGAGCAAATGCTTCGCTGGGTTCCTCGGATAAAAGAAAACAAATTCAGAATTCTCCGGACCAGTCAGTTTCTTCCATCGGAGCAATTCCGCCTTCAGACGGCTGGTCATTGGCACGGTTCTCAATCCTGCTGGCGTTTTTGACGACACTACGGTGACCATCCCACGTTCAAAATCGACATCTTTCCACTTCAGGGTCAAGGCTTCCGCATTCGGTCGCAGGCCCGTATCCAACAATAAAAGAATGAGTGGGTGCAGGTAACCGTTGGCAACTGACAGCAACCGTTGCTCCTCGTCCAATGTAAATGGCCGTGCTTGGAGCCGTTCCTTGCGTTCATTCAAGAAATGTTCTCGATTTTCAAGTGGACTGTGCGCGATGTAGCGTTCCCTTCTCGCCTGCTTCAATACCAGACGAAGCAGCGATAAATCTCGGTTGACTCCCACCGGCCCGGTTCCACCACGGAGTCTTGCTGTTTTATAGTCCTCGATTCGAATGTGTGTAATGTCCGATAGACGAGCAGAAGCAAAGAACCCTTCCAGACATCGCTTCGACACTCTGTACCGCGTGAGTGTATTCGAATGGAGGTCGGTCCGCGATTCGAGATACTGTGACAAGTATTCTTTCAGCGCAGGCGCATTCGACTTCAAAAGATTCTGGAATCGACCTTCGGCAATTTCAGCTCGCCGAATATCCAGAATCTTCTGCGCTAGCCGCCGGTTGGATGTGCGCGTGCTTTCACACCGCTGACGACCGTTAAGCATATAGGACATCGACCAGTTTGGATTGGTGATGTGTTTTCCTTTCTTATTGCGCCACTTCTTCCGGTATAGCCCCATCAGCTTTTCTCCGCGCCTAATCCACTGCTTGCAGCGCTTTACGTTGGCCAGAGCTGACCCTCCTCAGCCACGCTGTGATAATTTCATGACCCGCCACGGGAGTTTTTGAGCCTATCCCTGACCCGCCGAAGCGCCCAAACAGATGACTTTGCCCGACTCTCGCCAACGTCCTGTTACTTTGTGTTACTTTGCGCGACCCTGACCCGGCCAGCGGCGCCATCCAACCAGCGTGCGGGTCCAAAAGTTTTTACGTCGAAGTCCGTCGAAGCGGACATCCGGTGCAACAGCCGATCCGATTCAGCGGAGATCTGGGCCTGCACAGGCGTGCCAGTGAACAGCACCGCGCAGAGGCCCAGGAGAGTGACGAACGTTAAATCGCGCCGAGCAATCTTACGCGCCCAAGAATTCGTTACGGTGGAAACGCGATTCATCACGGTCTCCCATGCAAATTGGAGTGACTGAGCCGTCTGCCAGGACGAATTCCGCAGAAGGTCTGCAAAATTATTTATGGAAATCGCTTTCTTCGATCTGCCGGCCATTTAACGGCTGCACCGGCCGCACATTATCCGGATACAATTTCGCGAAGTCGGCGATTTGCGCGGGTGAAGCTTCGATAGGAGTCTTCAGCACGTACCATTTCACACCCTCGGCACACGGCGGAGTCGTGAGTGAACCGTCAAAGATGTAGTAATTCCGGTCGGCTGGCAAAAAATCAGCAGCATTGAAAACCATCTTCTTGTATTCCACTTCTTTGCCAACGTCCGCCGGGACGCGGCCCCAGAGCTGCCGGAGCAGCGGATTCTCATTGCCGCTCTTAATCAAAATGGCCACCACCGCCGTGCGGCCTGCTGCCTTGTCCTGGTGCACCAGGTGTAATTCCATATCGAACTGCTGTCCGTTGATTTGTGTCTCGCCGACGTGATGAAAATGAAATTGAACCAGCGGGAGAGCCACTCCGTTGACAGAAATACTGCTGCCAGGCGCGTAATTAATTTGAACTGTGTGACCGTTGTTGACAATTTTAAGAGGCGATAGCTGATAATGTATCGGCGCCAGTTCCGCCGGCTTGGCATCCAGGATGTTCACCGGAGCTTGTTGCTTCCCGGTTTCACATGCCGCAAATCCCGGCGACAGAGTGCCCCAGTGCTGGGGACCGTCAGCCCCGGAATATCCCCATTGCGGCCCCTGACCGGAATGTTGCTGGGCAACCGCCGGAGGCGTACAAACAAGGGCAGCGCACATCGCGAACAAAGCGGGCGCGGCCTGGGAAATTCGCCACAGCATTGCGGGAATTCTCCTTTGGACGAAAGAAGCGTAGCATCTCACTTTGCGCAGCAATCTTCAAATGTTAGCGGGAGATGGATGCGGAAGAATGTCGGACGCACTTGCGTCCGACGCTCGCCGAATTTGGTCAGTTGACCGGAAGCACGGTCAGGCGCAAAGTATGATTTCTTCAGGAGGCCATGATGGCAAAAAAGTGCACTCACATGAACCAAATCAAATCAGTGAAGCCTAGCGCCAACGGTTGCGAGGAATGTCTGAAAATGGGAGACACATGGGTGCATCTGAGGATGTGCCTATACTGCGGCCATGTGGGCTGCTGCGATTCGTCGAAAAACAAACACGCCACAAAGCATTTTCATTCCACGGATCACGCCATCATGCAATCCCACGAGCCGGGTGAGGATTGGAAGTGGTGCTATGTGGACGAAATGATGGTGTAGCCAAACCTTCAAAATAAAGGGATAGAGATGACCGCAGCGCATTGGATCGCATATGTGTGCCTGATTTTACTGGGCGCTACGCAAACCGCGCACGGACAGGCGCAAGCACAAACCTCGAGCGCGTACGGCCAGCGGGGTGAGCAGCAGTTTGCCGATCTCGGCGATTTGAAGCTGCAAAGCGGAGCAGTGATCCACGATTTCAAACTGGGATACCGCACGTTCGGCGCGCTCAATGCTACAAAATCGAACGCAGTAATCTGGCCCAGTTGGCTGGGGGGTACCAGCGCCAAAATCGTCGAGTCGATAACCAAAGACAAAATAGTGGACTCCACTAAATACTTTGTAATTCTGGTAGACGCAATCGGCGACAGCGTTTCCACTTCGCCTTCGAACAGCGAAACCCAATCTCGCCTGAAATTTCCGGAATTCACGATTCGCGACATGGTGGAATCCGAATATCGCCTGGTCACCGAAGTTTTTCACCTCACTCATCTGCGTGCCGTCATGGGCGTGTCGATGGGAGGCATGCAAACATTCGAATGGGCGGTGGCGTATCCCGATTTCATGGATTTAGCAATCCCCATCATGGGCTCGCCGCAATCCACTTCTTACGACAAGCTGCTATGGACCTCGCAGATTGACGCGCTGAAACTCGATCCTGAATGGCAAGCAGGTAATGGCAGAAAGCCAATGACAGCTGGATTTGCTGTGTTCAGCGAAATCGGGGCCATGGCCAACAGCTCGCCGGCATTTCGCGTGGCGCAGACTCCGCCTCAGGACTTCGATACTTTTCTCGCCACCACACGGAAAGAAGAACCTGCAACGGCAGCGATCGCCTGCAATTTAATGCGCCAGCGACAGGCAATCATGGCCTTGGATATTGCCGGCGAATTCGGCGTTACGCTGGAGCAAGCAGCCAGGCGCGTGCATGCCAAAATGCTGGTGATCGTCTCCCCCGAGGATCACACCGTGAATCCCACGCCGGCTTTGGCTTTTGCGCAGGCTATCGGCGCGGCCGTCGTGACACTCGATTCGCCTTGCGGCCACAGAAGCCCAGCATGTATTTCGACCGGGACCACGGTGGCGCAATTCCTCGCCGATGCGGCGTCGGTCCAAAGCAACACGCTCCACTAGTCACCGTGCGCATGGAGTCCGACACATTCGTCATCGTCAATCCCTCTTCCGGTGGTGGACGCGGTCTGCGTACCGAGCCTGAAGTTCGCAGGCTGCTTGCAACCCACGGATGCCGCGCCGAATTCGCGCGGTCCAAGAGTCCGGAAGATATTACTGAACTTGCGGCCCGAGCCGCTGCGGAAGGATTTCGCTACATTGTCGCGCTGGGCGGAGACGGCGCGTTCCATCATCTGGTGGAAGGCGTGTTGGGAACCGATGCGGTAGCCGGGTTTTTCCCAGCGGGCAGCGGAAACGATATTGCGCGCGCGTTGGGAATTCCCTGTGATCCCGTGGCTGCCGCGGATGCTTTCCTGCGCGCGCGGCCCCGCAACATCGATTTGGTGCGCGTGCGATTCGACGACGGGCGCGTGACGCATTACGCCGGTGTGGGTGGCATGGGACTCGACGCTGAGGCGGCATACCTGGCAAACACGCGCTACAAAACCTGGCCGGGAGTTACGCGATACCTGGCCGGCGCATTCACAATATTTTTTCGGCAGCCGTTGTTGCAACTATCGGCTCAATTGGACGAGATTGCCTGGGCAGGCACCGCGCTGTTTGTTGCTGTGGCCAACGGGCCGACCTACGGTTCCGGTGTACGCATTGCGCCCAACGCAAAAATGGACGACGGCGCGCTCGAAATTGTAATCGTCGGGAAAGTAAGTTTGGCGCGCCTGATTGAGGCCTTGCCCATTGTGCTAACCAGTGGCGACCTTCGCGGTTTTCCAGAAGTAATGCGCTATCGTGCACGGCGCGTTGCGCTCGGCGCGGATAAACCTGCGCGCGTTCATGGGGATGGAGAAGAACTGGGTCACTCACCTGCAGAATTCGAGGTCCTACCTGGCGCGATCTGCGTGATGGCACCGTAATTTTTGGGGAACGAACGCATCTTAGGATGACGAATGACGGATCGCTTCGCTTCCGTCACTTACATTACGCAGCGGCATAAAATCGCCGCTAAGTTTTCTTCTTTTTGGACAGTTTCAGCGTGACTTCAATATCGCGGCGGCTATCAAAACTGGAAACAGTGCGGACGGAAGACGTTAAGTCATCATGCTCGGCGTGCAATTCGTAATCGACGTTGGGGTCCAGCCCGCTAAAGCGGTAATTGCCGGAGTCATCGGCGATGTAGGTCTTTACAGCCTGCGATTTCACATTTTTCAGGTACACAACGCTGGACGGAACGGGATTTTCATCCTTATCGACCACGCTGCCATGCAGCGTCTTCAACTGCGCTTCCGCCTTTTTCTGCGCTTTTGATTCTTCCTGCGAGTGGGCGGGTAACGCGGCTAACACGCCGACAAAAAGAGCGACGAGTAAAATTCGAAGCCGGTAGATTTTCAAGGGGATCCTATTGTTCCAGTGTTGAGTGCGGACTGAAACTGCAAAAGCAGGCGGCCATTTCCCGGCCGATCGGGTCATGAGACTCCGAAGCCGAGCCGAACGATTGCGTTGAGGAATCGAGAGGAAAATTATTCAGCCTCTTCCTCTTCTTCCTCCTCCTCTTCCTCTTTCACGATCGCTACCTCTTCTTCATCCTCATCGTCATCATCTTCATCTTCGGAGATGGCGATCAGGTGCACAGGATGAGTCTGCGTCACCTCGAGTTCCACATCGCACTCGGGACAGCTGAGAATTTCGCCTTCTTCTACTTCGTCTTCGTCCAAATCGATTTCAGTGTCACATTCCGGACATCGGGTCACGATATTTCTCTCCTTCCTGAGTTTACATCTACTTCGCGGGCTATTATATACCGCCTGTGTCAAGCAAACGCGAGAGGGGATGTGTAAAAGTGACGGGCCAACGCGAATATCCGGAACGACCGTTGGTAGGGGTGGGCGGCGTGGTCATAGCGAACGATCGCGCGCTGCTGATTCGGCGCGGCGGGCCGCCTCTGAAGGGTGAATGGTCGATCCCCGGCGGGATGCTGGAATTTATCGAGACGATCGAGCACGCCGTGCGGCGCGAGCTCGCCGAGGAAACCGGAATCGAAGTTAAGGTCCTAGAACTAATCGAAGTCTTCGAACGAATTTTCCCCGATGCGGCAGGTCGGACACAATACCACTTCGTGATTCTGGATTATTTGTGTGAACTGGTAAGCGGCGAGCCTGAAGCAGCCAGTGACGTTACCGACGTGGCTTGGGTCGCGGAGAGCGATTTGACGAGCTACTCGCTAACGCCGGTCGCAACACGCGTAATCAAACGCGCATTCGAAATGGCGCGAGTCCGGGAAAATTCGTAGGGCGGTGGGAACTGCGGTATTTGCACCTTATTAAGCTATAGGTCGTAGCAGCGGCGTCTGGCCGGCTCTTAGTAACTGAATTTGCAGAGTTGTCGAATTTGTACCAGCGCTCGGGAAGTTGAATCATCAACTGGCAGCAGCTTCAGGCAAGCGTCCGAAGCGCCGTTCACGCCCGCGAAAATCCTCCACAGCTGAGGCCAGATCAGCAGCCTCAAACTCCGGCCACATCCGCGGCGTGAAAAAAAGTTCCGCGTACGCACATTCCCACAGCATGAAATCGCTCAACCGCCGGTCGCCACCAGTGCGAATAAGCAAATCCACGTCCAGCGCGGGCCCGCTGGCATGAGTGACTTCGCCAAGCCGCTTGGCAAATTCTCGCTGCGTAACTTCCAAACTCGAAACCATCCAACAGGCAGCGCGCAGAATTGCATCTCGCGCGGAATAATCCACAGCAATCCGCAATTCGAGGATCCGCCCAGCAGCCGTAGCTCGTTCCGCAGCATCAATCGCCTCAGCGAGAGAAATAGGCAAGCGATCACGCCGCCCAATCACACGGAGCCGAATTCCCTCAGTCGCACAACACGCCGACTCCGACCGGAAGTAATCTTCGAGCAAGGCGAGCAACGCAGATACTTCGCCGCTCGGGCGTCCCCAATTGTCGGACGAAAACGCATACAGCGTGAGAGTGCCGATACCAAACCCGGGCGCGGCGCGAACGATGCGACGAACAGCTTCAACGCCGGCGCGGTGCCCGTCCGAACGCACCAAACCTCGCGATGAAGCCCAGCGTCCGTTGCCATCCAACAGAATAGCGACGTGCAGCTTCGATTGCGGAACCATCTTCAACGTACTTTTATTCATAGAGTATCCAGGTAAAGATCGCGGAGAGTCTAAGCCTCGCGGGTCACGCGGATCAGAGCTTCCATGTGGTCCAGATATTTTTCCAAAGCGCGCCGCCCAGCCGCGGTGAGGGAATATTCAGTTTTAGGCATGCGTCCGTCGAAGGATTTAGAACATCCCAGATAACCTGCGTCTTCCAGTTTGCGCGCGTGCACGCTCAAATTGCCGTCACTGGCGCGAAGCAACTGCTTCAATTCGTTGAAAGTTAACGATTCGTTCACGGCCAGTGCACTTACAATCGCAAGACGGGTCCGCTCGTGAATCAGCCGGTCTAGATTCGTCGCCGCGTTTTCTGGCGCGCGGGCGGAATTTCGTTTCGGCCTGTCATCATTCTCCGCGTGCTCCCGGCGATACGCTCCTGATTTAGCCGC
>Ga0182015_10000061_pt1 | contig 139284 bp, 118 predicted proteins | sample 712P3MmetaG_FD_120478 | JGI IMG/M metagenome (GOLD analysis project Ga0182015, IMG submission 120478) | Permafrost microbial communities from Stordalen Mire, Sweden - 712P3M metaG | ecosystem: Environmental > Terrestrial > Soil > Wetlands > Permafrost | place: Sweden: Stordalen | collected...
TGAAGCGTTCGGGCTGGTGGAGCAAAGCCCAAGCGTTTACACAGGAGTTTCACGTCGCGCAGTACGTTACGTCGGCCTAACTTCCTGCCGTGCCGGGTCGCAAAGAGCAATCCTTGGCGGTCTTCTGCGTACCGCAACAGCACCCTCCGCAACTCGTACGAAAATGGAATGCGGCGTTGCTTTCTGCCCTTGCCTGTGACCACAAGTAACAAGTTGTCGAAGTCCACATCCTGCACGCTCAACGTGAGCACTTCATCAATTCGGCAGCCCGTATCGAGCAGGACCAGAACTATCAAATGCAAGCGTCTCTGATACGAACCTTTTGGTTTGTATTTCATGAGCAGTGACACCTGTTCCAGAGTGAATGTCGGCAGGACCAGTTCAGGCTCTTTCAACTTTGCTACGCGCAGATGGTCACAGCCCACACCGCACTTCACTTCCGACCCTTTGGCTTGCCAGTGAAGATAAACATTGATGGCCTGTATTGCCGAGTTGCAACCCGTGGCCTTCAATCCTTTTTCTCGCATCCGTATCACCATGTCTTGAAGTTCGGTCTTGGACGGTGACGCGGAGGGCAGCCACTTGAAGTTGTGCGTATACCACTGAATGGTTGCTGGGCTGACGTTGTGCAGATACTGACGTTCCTTGATGAACTGGGCGAATCCCATGGCATCTCCCCGAGTACTCAAATTCGAGGAAATTCCCAGCAACTCATTTGTTTACCTCAGCCTGGTAGAGCACTCGCTTGGGGTGCGAGGGGTCGGCAGTTCAAATCTGCCCGTCCCGACCAAAATTTTTAAGCTGTTGCAGATGTGGAACACTAGGCAAAGCATCCATCCTGCGCAATGATTTTAAAGTGACCTTCATTCATGGAGAAGACAATTAGAAAGGCTCTCGTCGAAAAAGAAAGAGACTTTAGAATCCACGCTGAGTTATGGCACACAGCTAACTGCCTGCTCAGAGCGGGCCAGCAACCGAAAGAATCCTCCGCCCATGAATTCCGAGCTAGTTTGATTTTTCGTGCTTTCTATGTCGAAGCGTTCCTCAATTGGCTCGGGCCACAGCTGATACCTCATTGGAAATATCTGGAGCGATTGAAACCCCGGGAGAAACTGGATTTGCTAGCTGATCTTATTCAGGTCAAACCGGATTATGGGGGACGCCCGTGGCAAATTGTGAAGGAACTCTTTGAGTTCAGGAACGCAGTCGCGCACGGAAAGCCGGAGACCCTGAAAAGTGAGAGCTATGAAGACTTGAATGCCTTTTTATCTGGAAAGATAGATTTCGTGCAGACAGATTGGGCTAGTCTTGGCACTGAAGAATATGCCGTCCGGGCGAACGAAGATGTTGAGAAGATAGCGAATATTTTGTATGAGAAAGCGAACCTGAAGCACAAAGGGCCGCTCGGGCCATTTAGCTTTGGGTTTCAGATTCGCCATGCAAGCCTCTGACGTCGGACCCTAGCTCTAGCACGCTGTTCCCGTTCTCCCCAGCCCCCTTATTTTTCGGCTGTGACCAGCCAGTCAGAGTTTAGAAAGCGGCGATTGGCGAAAGTGGTCTCGCTTTTTTCGAAGCTGACTTTTGAGAAATCGGAAAAATATTCTGTTATATCGTCCGCGGAAAGAAAATGCTGAACTGTTCCCTGCTCATTAGTTTCCGTGATAGTTAACTTATAAGTGTTAGGTTCAATCTCTTCTCCTTTGCCGAAGCGGCAGTCACCTGTAGTTCGAAGAACAATAAAAGCCATTCCTCCCGCTTGAAGCACGCGTCTTGTTTCCTGGATGGCCTTTTTCATTTCACTTGCGGTTCCGTAGTAGAAGACACCATAGCTGAGTGCTACCTGAAAGCTGCCAGACTTGAAGGGTAGCGAGAACATTGAACCTAACGCCAATGAAGGCCGCACGCTCGCCTCTTTTAACCGCGCCTGGGCATGGCGAAGGCCGACCTGCGAGGTATCGATTCCAAACGCGGAGAAACCCAGATCTGCGGCGAGCTTGAGGTGGCGTCCGGCTCCGGTGCCGATATCAAGAAATCGCGAGTGGCCATTTTGGTTCAACTTAGCGCGATTAGTGATTAAGAAGCGAACGACAGAATCTACCGGATAGCTGGGCCGGAAACGGGGGTTTTCGTGAAGATCATCCCAATTCATTTCCACGTCATTCACCGCTACTGTATCGCTTTCTGGATTTCTTTCGACGCTTCGCGTCAGTACCAGGAAGCTCCAAAACGGCGAATTGGATTTTCTTTTCTACCGGGTCGATACGGTCTACGAGGACGCGAATCTGTTGTCCCATGCTGTAGATTTTGTGATTGCGGAGGCCGATGATTTCGCGGGTATTTTCGTGATAGGTATAGCGGTCGTCCGTCAGAGAATCGAGCGGTACCAGACCCTCGATGAAGAGGTCGGTTAGCTCTACGAAGAAGCCGAATTTTGTGACGCTGATGATCAGGCCATCGAAGTCTTCGCCGACGCGGTTCTCCATGAATTTCACTTTTTTCCATTCCATGAGTTCCCGTTCGGCGTCGTCGGCGCGCCGTTCGGAGTGACTGGATTCGTCGGCGATGTCGTGAAGTTCGTCGAGAGCAATTGGACCGGAGACCGGTTCGATCAACTCGCGTTCCCGTCGCTTTGACCACGGGGAAGGCTTGGAATTTTCGTCTGCGGCTGCATGGGTCGATCCTCGCGCTGGGAAAAAGCCTACCGGCACATCGCCGTCCAATTCTTCCGCCGAATCGCGCACTACCTGTTTAAGTATTCGGTGAACGATCAGGTCCGGATAGCGCCTGATTGGCGACGTGAAATGAGTGTAGCTGGTCGCGGCGAGAGCGAAGTGCCCATGATTTTCTTCCGAGTATCGTGCTTGTTTCAGCGATCGCAACATTAGGAAAGATAGGATTCTTTCTTCCGGCGTGCCAGCAATTTTCTCGGTGAGTTTCTGATACATGCGAGGGGTGATGTGCACATCTTTGGGAATCTCGATTGTTTTTGCCCGCTTTCCCGTCCCGTAATTCGCCCGACGATCAGACTTAAATTGAACCCGCTGGATCGGGAGCGGCCCAACCCCGAGGGAATATCCGAACGTCGCGGCGATGACTTCGAAGTCGTACACGCGCTTGGCGTCCGGTTTCTCGTGAATACGATAGATCGAGGCCACGTGCTTCGATTCCAGATACCCCGCGACGCACTCGTTCGCCGATAGCATGAATTCTTCGATCAGCCGGTGAGCAATATTTCTTTCCGAGCGGGTGATGCTTTTCATCAATCCAAACTCGTCGAATTCAATTACCGGCTCAGGCAGATCAAAATCAATTGATCCCCTGCGCTCGCGCTTCCGATTCAAGATCAGTGCCAGATCACGCATCATCTCGAACGTGCCGACGAGGCCAGAATATTTTTCTCGCAGAACCGCATCGCCTTCGAGCACTGCATTCACGTCGGTGTAGGTCATGCGCTCGGCAGAGCGGATGAGGCCTTCGCATAATTCATACCCGAGGATTTCCCCGCGATGGTCGATGCGCATGATGCAAGAGAGAACCAGGCGCTCGACTTGCGGGCGCAGGCTGCAAACATCAGTGGATAGTTCCAGCGGCAGCATGGGGACGGCGCGGTCCGGGAAGTAAACGCTAGTACCACGCAGTCGCGCCTCCTGATCGAGCTGCGAATCTGGAGTCACATAGTGTGCCACATCCGCGATATGGACTTGCAATTCGAAGTCGCCGCTTCCCAATTGCCGAACCGTGACCGCGTCATCAAAGTCGCGGGCAGTTTCTCCGTCGATCGTGACAATTGGGAGATTTCTAAAATCGCGGCGCTTCGTTACTTCTTCCGCAGAAATTATCGGGTTTATTTCCTGAGCTTCCGATAAAACTTCGGAAGGAAATTTGTGCGGGATATGGTGTTTGCGGATGATGATTTCTACGTCCACGCCGAAGTCGTCTTCATGGCCAAGGATCTCTACCACCCGGCCTCGCGGTCCGTGAGACGCTGTCGGCCAATCAGTGATTTCAACGTCGACAACCGCGTTCTCCAGGTTTTCTCCGCGATTCCTCGACGCCTCGTCACCAAAGACGCGATCAACGTTCTTCGATCTGGCGGTCTTTTTTTTCGGCGAATCAACGTAGTCGCCGACTGCTTCCGGCGCCTCCATCCCCGCTGGAATCACGATTTCCTGCGAGACCTTTTGATCGATGGGAGTTACATAATTGTTGCGCGATCCGTAGTGAAAAATGCCGACTACTGTACTTTGGGCGCGAAAAACCGACCTCACGATGCGGCCTTCAGCCTTGCCATCGGGCCGAATCGTACCAACTTCGACCAGCACGCGGTCGCCATGCATGGACGACCCGACAAATGGAGGAGGAATAAAAATATCACCCGCGATACGCGCCTTCAGGCCGGGAGAGAGCGAAGTTGCGTCGGGGATGACGAAGCCGAATCCATCGCGATGCATGCTCAATCTGCCGACAACCATATTCTTATCCGAACCGGGTTGCGGAATCGCGTAACGGTCAGAATCGACCTTGACGAGGTCGCCTCGCGATATCAACTGTTGCAGAATTTCCGAGAGTGCGAAGCGGCCTTCCCTGTGAAGCCCAAGTTCCCGGACAAGTTGCTTAAATCCCGCTGAGCGTTTCGGTTGGCGCTCGATCTTTTTAAGAATGGCCGCAGGAGTGAGGGCTTGCTTCATGATTTATTCAAGCAAACCATACCACGGCCTCTCGTAACGCCTTGCGCGGGGAGCACCGTAACATTCCCATTTCGACAATTTGTCGCTCTTGGCACAATCCAGAGCGATCAAATTCTCTTAAACGCCTTCTGAATATCTTTCATCGAGTATCGCAAAACTACGGGGCGTCCGTGCGGACAAGACATCGGGCATTCTGTGTTTGCCAGCTCCGAGAGCAGCCACTCCATTTTGTTTTGATCGAGTGGCATGTTGATCTTGATAGCGGCGTGGCACGCGATGGATGCGGCTATGCGGCTGCGAACTTTCTCGATGTTAATGGACTGATCTTCTTGTAACAACTGATCCAGCAATTCGTGCAGCATATGTTCAACCTGCGACGCATCGATTCCGGCGGGAGCGGCCTTTATCGCAATACTTCTTGCGCCGAACGGTTCCACTTCGAATCCGTTTTTGCTGAGTTCATCCGATATATCGGTGAATACCGCCTGTTGCGCCGGCATCAGTTCCAGCAACAACGGCATAAGGAGATGCTGACTTTCAACTTTTTGGATCGAGCGCTGATGCAATATTCGTTCGAACAGAATTCTTTCGTGAGCGACGTGCTGATCGATAATCCAAAGACCCTCGTGATTGACAGCCAGAATAAATGACTCACGAATCTGGCCGAGAGGTCTTAATGTGGCGAGCGATGGGGCCAAATCGTTGGCCGGTTCGGGCTCATCGGCGATGGCGCGAACACACGAATCCGTCGAGAAAAATGCGGGATCGCGGGCGACAGAAACTGCAGCATTTCCTTCCACGCTAAAGCCACCAGCGAACTGAAGTCGTTCGTTCACCGCCGGCACCGGCGGAGGCCGCAAAATAAAATTGTGGGACGGAAAAGGACCGTTAACATTAAGTACAGTCTCCGATGGGACTTGAAAACTTCCCGGAGTCAACGACGGGCTCGCAGTCGGGCGCGACGAGATTTCAGTTGTGAATTGCGGCACGGGACGAGCTTTCATTAGCGCGGCGCGAACTGAATCGCGCACAAAATCGTGCATCACCGTCCCTTGCCTGAATCTAACCTCAGTCTTCGAAGGATGCACGTTTACGTCGACCTCTTCCGCGGGTACCTCAAGAAATAACAAAACGACTGGAAAAACCGTAGGCGGCAAAACGTTCCGGTAGGCTTCGGTGAGGGCGTGATGAATGAGGCGGTCATGAATCAACCGTCCGTTGACGAAAATGTAAATTGAGTTGCGATTCAGCTTTTGGATTTCCGGCTTCGAAATAAAACCGTGCAAGCGCAGCTCTCCAGGATCATGCGGCGGTTCATTTTCAGCGCGACGCCACGGAGGCGGTTGCGGCAACCCGATGTGCGCCAGAGGCTGGGCTGCGGTCACAGGCACCAATTGGTCTAATACTTCTTTCCCAAAAACTTGATAGACACGTTCCGTGTATCCGGCGACCGGCGGGGCGATCAGCACGGCGTTGGTTGCGGAGTGCAATTCGAAATGCTTGTCGGGATGAGCCAGCGCGTAGTGGGTGACCAAAGACGCGATGTGCGAAAGCTCGGTCGATTCAGCCTTGAGAAATTTCTTGCGCGCCGGGGTATTAAAAAATAAATCGCGTATCGTGATCGAGGTTCCTGAGGGGAGTCCAGCTTCTTCTACTTTGAAAATCTTGCCGCCGTTGATTTCCATAACGGTTCCGGACGACTCTTCTCCAACCCGAGTTTCAAGCCGGAGGCGCGACACGGAAGCGATGGAAGGGAGAGCTTCTCCGCGAAAGCCTAAAGTCGAAATGCTGAGAAGGTCCTCCGCATTTTTCATTTTCGAAGTCGCGTGGCGCTCAAAGGCCAGCATGGCGTCATCACGCACCATCCCACAACCATTATCAGTGATCTGGATAAACTTTTTTCCGCCCGCTTCAACCAGAATTTTAATTCGCGTAGAGCCGGCGTCGATTGAGTTCTCCAGCAATTCCTTGACGACCGAGGCTGGGCGCTCCACAACCTCGCCGGCGGCAATTTTGTTGGCGACGGCCTCGGATAGGACATGTATGCGGCCCATAGTTGGGGGAAAAGAGGATGCTGCCAGAAAGTTTCGCAGATGACGGACCAGAAGGCAAAAAGCAAAAACACGTATGGAGAAATAAGCGAGCTAAAGATTGCCTTTATGATCTGGGTTCTTCAACTGTTGCTTCCAGCCAAGTATTCGCGCTTTATTTCCTTCTTCTTCCGCCTCGGGGATCATCCCTTTTTTCTGATACAGAACTGAGAGGCTCGTGTGCGCGAGAACATCATCCGGTTCGAGTTCAGCGATTTGTTTTGCCACTATGATGGCTTCGTCGAGTCTTCCCAAATCCTGCAAGGCGCGTGCCATTCCATGCATAGCTTCGGTAAAGCTCGGGTCGGCGCTCAGCGACTTCTCATATTCCGCTACCGCGCTTCCATGATCGCCGTCGGCGACAAAATCCAGCGCGGTGTAATAGTGGTCTTCGGCGGCCTTGCGGTCGGAATGGTCGGTCACAACTTATTTTGATCCTTAGCGCCAGGTCTTGCGCTGCGGGAATGATTCCTTTAGCTCAGATGACAGAACCGGAAATGCGATTCTAGCACGCAGCCAATTCAATCCTCACTGCCGACTCTCGCAACATTTTCAGGATTTTTGCAACCAGCTTTATACTCTAGGCGTGATCTATATGTTTCGATTTATCTGGAATGCAACCCGCGGCCATCGCCTGGCGCCCTGGAAAAGTCCTTATCTATTGTGGCGAATCGAAACCTACTGTGGGGTGAAGATGCAGCAGATAGGTTTTCTTGAGTTTTGGGAATTCGGCTGGCGGGAGCGCGGGCATCTATGGCGCTTCCTGAAGTGGACAGGCGAGATGGAACGCTACGTCCATCCCAAAACAAAAACTTTGTAGCGGAGTTAAGTGCCGCTACTCGTTGCGGCGGCACCTTCCAAAATTACATTTACTTCCGTGCCCTTGCCGGAGCCAATGAGTTGCATCGCCGAGGCGCGGTTCGCGGCAATCTCCAGATAACCCATGCTTCCCGGAATCGCAAATACTTCTTCCGGCGCGCCTTCGGCGTAGGCAAACCTCATCGCCGTGATTTCGCGTTTTCCGATCACAATTTTGAATGGTGGCGGTTGAGGCTCGAACAGCATCGGCGCGTCCTGAGCGCTGATATTGGTTATCAGATTGCCAAAGCGGTCCGCCTTGAGCACAACTCCTCGCATGGTATTTCCGGTCACTGATTTTGGTTTCGGAGTATTGAAGCGGACGAAATCAGTAATTTGCTCGCCGAATTTCGCGGCTTCAACGCGCTTCGCCAAATATGCCGCCACCGGCGAAAACACGTCGCGGGCGTGAAAAGTGTTGCTTACGCCTTCCAGAAAATAATGTTCGGCGGTAACGTGATGCACATGCAAGCGCTCTTCCCGTGAATAAATTACCGATAGCACGCCATTGTCGGGTGCGACAAAATGATGCCGTTCCGTGCTGGCGATTATGGGCCGGCGATCCGTACCCACCCCCGGATCGACAACCACCATATGCACAGTGCCAGGCGGAAAATATGTGTAGGCCTGCGCAATGGTCAGCGCGCCGTCAAGGATGTCGAATGGCTGTACAGAGTGGCAAATGTCGACGATCTCAACATCTGGATTAATGCCGAGAATTACGCCTTTCACGGCTCCCACAAAATGATCGTTCAGGCCGAAGTCGGTGGTCAGGGTAATAATGGGGCGTTTCGCCACGGATTGCCTCAGAGGAAGGGTTTTCCCGGAAATTCGAAAGTAACCTGCCTAGAGTAACAAGTCAATACACGGCAGTAACGCTGCGGTAATCAACGATCGTCACCGCGTATCGCGGCCTCTTCCGCGTCCGTATTCCGTGATTGCTCGGGTTTCATGAGTGGAAAGAAAATCACGTCGCGGATGGTATGGGAATCGGTTAGCAACATCGCCAGGCGATCAATCCCCACGCCTACGCCACCGGTGGGAGGCATTCCATAGGAAAGCGCGCGGATGTAATCTTCGTCCATCTGATGGGCTTCCTGCTCGCCACGCTCGCGTTCCGAAAGCTGCTGCTGGAAGCGGCGACGCTGTTCTTCCGGATCGTTTAATTCGCTGAAGCCATTTGAAATTTCCATTTTGCCCGCGAAAATTTCGAAGCGTTCCACCCAATCGGGGTCATTCGGCTTATTTTTCGAAAGGGGAGAAATGACGGCGGGGAATTCGTAAATAATCGTGGGCTGAACCAAATGATCTTCGACGATGGCCTCAAATAGATTTGCAATCGTCTTGCCCACTGGCTCGCCCGGATCATACGCAATGTGGGAGTGAGCGAAATTAAACGCATCGACTAGTTTCTTCACCCGTTCGTGCGATCCGAAACTCGACATTTCCGGCTTGGCCCCTGCCTTTTCCGGCCAGTGATGAATAATCGCCTCGCGCATAGTGATGCGACGCCAATTTGTGCTGGTCCAATCAATTTCATCTTCACCCCACTTTGTTTTTGGTCCTCCGCACACTTCGATCGCCGCACGCTCAATTAATTGCTGCGTCAGATCCATCACTCCGCGAAAATCCGTGTATGCCTGATAAAACTCGAGCATTGTGAATTCTGGATTATGACGCGTAGAAATTCCCTCATTGCGAAAATTTCGATTGATTTCATAAACGCGGTCAAAACCACCCACAACCAAACGCTTGAGGTAAAGTTCAGGCGCGATGCGGAGATATAAATCGATATCCAAAGTATTGTGGTGCGTGACGAAAGGCCTCGCCACTGCCCCTCCCGCAATCGACTGCATCATCGGAGTTTCCACTTCGATGAATTCATGGGAATCGAGAAACCGGCGCATGGATTGCACGAGCTTGCTGCGTTTCAGAAACACTTCGCGAACTTCGGGATTCATCACCAGGTCAAGGTAGCGTTGCCGATAACGCAGTTCGATCTCGGCCAGGCCGTGCCACTTCTCCGGCAATGGCAGCAAGTCCTTCGAAAGAAAAGTGATCTCATCTACGTGCACGCTAAGTTCACCGGTGCGCGTGCGAAATAAATATCCGGCAACCCCGATATGGTCTCCGATGTCGAGCAGTTTGTAGAGTTCGAATCCTTTGTCCCCCACCGCATCTTTCTTCACGTAAATCTGTAGTTGCTTTCCGCCCTGTTGAATGTGCGCGAAACCCGCCTTCCCCATGAGACGGATTGCCATGATCCGTCCCGCAACCCGCACATTGACGCGAGTCGTCTCCAGTTCCTCTGCGGGCTTTATGGAAAGGTCATTAATAATCGCAGGAAGGGAATGTGTGAAATCGAACCTACTGCGATAGACAGACTGACCGAGGGCTTCGATCTGTTTCAACTTCTCCAGCCGCAGTGCGTAAATTGTTTCTTCCAGTGACACTGAGTCCTTTTTGCCAAAAGAAATGAGAGTTGGAAGGGCGATTATAAACAAAGCGCGGCATCAACGTGGCATGGCTGGCGCATAGAGGTTCCTTGATGGCTGTTGGAGGAGGCAGTAATATCATTATTCAGGCTGACGCGACTGTGCCGAATTTCTAGAGTTAGAAGGAACGAATGGGTTCATCCGCCGAGTCCGTGCCGAATGCTCAATCGACTGAATCGTTTTCAGCCAGCCGATGGACGAAGGGCAATTTCATATTTCCCGCGCGCATCGTCGTCACCCCGCAGCGCGTTAGCCGGGTGAAGAGCCGTCTGTTCGGCAGCAGCGATGAGAGCATTGCCATCACGCAAGTCGCCTCGGTGCAAATTGCGACCGGCATTTTATGGTCCGAAATCAGAATCGACTCGACCGGCGGGACCAATCCCATCACCAGCCATGGGCACCGTAAAGCCGATGCTCTCCGAATCCGCGAACTGATCGAACTGCATCAGGGACAATTGTCCGGCGGCCTTATCCCTTCAACCAAAGGACATCCCAGCATCGGTTAGGCTGTAACCGTCACCCAATGTGCCGAAATCGCAATGACCTTAAACAATCAAATACCTTCTGCGGATGACGATTCGGGTAACCAGAAGAGCACTTGGGTTCAGGTCGCAAAATATAGTCAGTTGGCTGTTATTTTTCCCGCCGCCACCATAGTGGGCTGGCTGATCGGCGCAGGTTTGGACCGATGGCTACATACAACTTGGCTGTATTTAGTGGGCCTGATATTAGGGATAGTTGCTGGCTTTGTCGAGTTGATACGCTTTGCTATGGCTGATTCCGAGTGATGCGGAAAAACAGCATGTTCAACTTTGCGCAAAAGTTTTGGAGGCAAAGCTCAGCCCGCGCCTCTTCGGGCTTTCATGTTGAGCGGCCCCTGGTGCTTCTCCAAAGCGATGATTGGGGACGCGTCGGAGTTCGCGATCAGGAAGGTTACGAGGCTCTCCGCGCCGCCGGAATTCGCCTCGGAGAACATCCCTACGATTTTTATACCCTGGAAACAGCGGACGACGTGAATGCCGTTCGCGAATTGCTCAAGCGCCATCGGGATTGCACCGGGCGATCAGCTTGCATGGAAATGAATTTCGTTACCGCTAATCTGGACTTCGATCAAATCGCCAGGGATAAATTCGGCAATATCTCTTTGCGGCCGCTCACTCAAGGTCTTCCCGGAAAGTGGCGGCGTCCCGGACTTTTCGAGGCATACCGTTCGGGTATAGACGATGGAATTTTTTCCCCATCGCTCCACGGGCTCACTCATTTCTGCCAAGTTTCGGTAGAGCACGCTATTGCCAAAAATAAAGACCGATCGCAACTGCTGCGGCTTTTGTGGTCGGCGGAAACACCTTACATCTACTGGCGAATGCCCTGGGTTGGATATGAATACGAGAATCCGGGCAAGCCCAAACCCGGAGCTCTGTCCGCGGCTTCCCAGGATAAACTGATTGAGCAAGCCGCTAACATTTTCGCGCAGCTCTTTTCGCGCCGGGCCACTTCCGCCTGCGCTCCCGGTTACCGCGCAAACGCCGATACCCACCAAGCCTGGTCGAAGCAAGGCATTCGAGTGGCGCAAAATGGCAGCGGCTCTCCTTTGGCCCCGAACCTCGATGAATTCGGGATATTGAATTTGCATCGCACCATTGACTTCGAGCCCGGCCAAAAGGACTTACCAGTGGAGAAATATATGCAACTCGCCGAGGGCTGTTTCAGCCGCGGCGTGCCCGCGATCATTTCGATTCACTCGATTAATTTTCACTCGTCTTTGAAAGATTTCCGAACCGCGACTTTGTTTGCCTTGGACGAATTCCTGACAATGTTGGAGAAGAGATTTCCTAATTTGCTGTATGTTCACGGCATGGACGTATACGACATCGTTACCCGGGGAAAATTTCGCTCGCTCTCTGGTCTCGTTTCGGTGACGGCGAGCCTCCAGAATGCTGCTACACGAAACTGAGATGGCAAAGTCGATCGTGCTCATCACCGTCGACTGCCTGCGCGCCGACCATGTAGGGTTTCTGGGATATCCCCGAAACACGACGCCTGTTCTCGATTCCTTGGCCAGCGATAGCGTCGTCTTCTCAAATGCGATTGTCGCCGGCTCGCCCACATATTACTCATTGCCCGCAATCATGACTTCGCGAAATCCGTTGGCGCTGGGCCGCGACGTAATTGGCATTGCGCCGGGCGAACCTACAATAGCATCAATGCTTCGCCAGTCAGGATATGCGACCGCCGCGTTCCTCGCCGGCAATCCATACTTGTCGGCTCGCTTTGGCTACGATATTGGTTTCGAAACTTTTCGCGATTTTCTTGACGTAAAAAACGCTGTTGTTCAGAAGGCTGGGGATCCGAGCCGCATCAACCGGTACTTGTCAAAAGCAAGTCACAGCCTCGGTCCTGTGGGCGCAGTGTACGACGAATTGTATTTTCGGTATTGCCAGAATAAGGTCAAGAGTCCGACTGAATCTTTTGAGTCACTGCGACGTTTTCCATCGGCGGACGCGATTATTGACGATGCCACGTCTTTCCTTGAAAGCGTCTCTTTCGGTCCATTCTTTCTGTGGCTGCACCTTATGGACGCCCATTCGCCTTACTATCCGAAGGATGAGGCATTGCGGTTGCTCGGAATTGAAACCAGCGCTTCTCATGCCCGTTATTTGAACTCTTACTGGAATCGTAACGATATAGGGCCGAAAAGGCTCCAGCGGCATCATGACGAAATTGTTGCGCTGTACGACGCGGGTATCCGATGGGTCGATTCGCAAATTGGACGGTTCGCGGAGGAGTTGCGGCGGCGCAAAATTTGGGACGATTGTATTGTCGTCGTCAGCGCGGATCATGGCGAGGAATTTGTCGAACAGGGCGGCCGCTACCACTCGCCCGCAAAGCTCACCGAAGAACTCATTCATGTCCCATTATTAATTCATGGCTCAGGTTGCAAATCGCAGGTTCGGAAAGAGCCATTCAGTCTGGTTGACCTAGGGCCGACCATCCTGGATGCCGCCGGAATCATGCCGCCAACCTCATTTCGAGGTAAAAGTGTCTGGCAACCGGCAATCGGACCGGCACCGCCGGTGGTCGTGGAGTCCGTTTCGACATGCAGCAATCCCATGCAACTGCAAGGCCGGAGCGGACCTCGAATGATTGTGGTTCGCGATTCCGTCTACAAGTTAGTGATTGATTTTGGCGGCTCGCGGTGCGACTTGTTTAATTTGGAAAGTGATCCGCAAGAAGTTTCTCCAATTCCATCCCCTGCCGAAAATCTCACGCGAAGGCGTCTCTTAGAGTGTGCCCGATCGCACATTTCACGCTCCATCCTGCACCAAAATGCGGTCCAACGCATGGACGCCTGCCTGCGTGACCTTCAATTAGAGTGCGGAGACATGGTCGGCAGTATTTCCGCCTAGCATGGTTGCCACCAATTCATACCGAACGGCGACGCCTATAGCCGCTACGCCGCCTGTTCGCATTCTGGTCGATAGCCTCGCTGATGAAGGTTTTTCGAATGCGCAAATAACTAACGCGCGGGAAATCATTCGGCGGCTGGATCCCGACAGATTTCACATAAGTCTCTTTTATCTAAGCAATCCGGATCCTGCAATTCGCCGGCTATCCAATGTCAGGCTGATTCGCTTACCCAGACGGAGACAAACTATCAGGATTTTGCGGGAATTTATCCTCGGCTCGCATCACATCCTTTTTTATTTGAAGTCGGCACCCGCCGGCAAATTCTATCTTCGCCTGCGAAAACATTGGAGAGATGGCCGGATCACGATTGGAACTATTGAATCCCAGTCCGATCTGCGGAATGAGCCCACGCTGACTCCCGGTGCCGTGAGACTTTGGGAGGAGACGATCCTGCGCTGTGACTTCTTGTTCAGCAATTCACAATCTGTAAGGCGAAGCCTCCAGCACGAATATGGATTGCACAGCGAGGTCATAGAAACTGGCGTGGACACCAAATTTTTTATGCCGAAATCGGGTCCCGTGGTTAATTCGCGGATTCGTGTCTTATTCGCCGGATCCTTGCGCCCGTTCAAACAGTCCGATTTATTGCTGGATGCAGCGGCAAGGTTTCCGCAAGCGGATTTCGTAATTGCCGGTGACGGAATTATGGCCGACGGATTGCGCGATACGATCCACAATAACAATCTGAGCAATGTCACCTTGTTGGGGCCGCTCATCGCGCAGTCGTTGCGAGAGGAATATCAGAACGCCGACGTATTTCTTTTCCCGTCAAAATGGGAAGGCTCGCCAAAGGTAATTCTTGAAGCCGCGGCCTGCGGTCTGCCGGTCCTCGCTAGAAATAACTATTGTCCCGAAACCGTGATCGATGGAAAAACCGGCTTTCTCGCAAAGAACGACGATGAGCTTTACCGTAGGCTGCACGAACTGCTCAACAATGGCCAGCTTCGCAAGTCGCTGGGAACTGCTGGGCGCCTTCACAGCTTAAATTTCGATTGGGATCGAATCGCCCTAAAGTGGCAGAAGGTTTTTTTAGAAGTGTCGGAACGCAAGCACGCGGCTGGATATCGTGGTTGACAATTTGACACTGCCGGCTCCCGGCAGCCAGCGCCGCGCGCTTCATGTTCTGACCCTGACTCCTTTTTATCCCACTCCGGGTGACGATGCCCAGGGCTGCTTTGTAGCCGAACCCCTGCCCCTATTGGCCCGGCTCGGAATTATCAACACCGTTATCGCGGTGCAGCCTTTCTACCGGCCGCATGTTATTGGGGCTTCACAGGCATTCTCCGCGCGATCAGTTCGTTTTTTTTCGCTACCCGGCGGCGTTGGTCTTCCAGTTGCTGGAGCTTTCTTGTTCGCCAGGCTTCTGAATATCGCGCGAACGCTCCATCAGAGCCATCCCATTGACGTTATTCATGCGCATGCCGCGTTGCCCTGCGGACATGCAGCTGCACTGATAAGTGATGAGCTTAAAATTCCGTTTGTGGTGACAGTACACGGCCTCGATGCCTACTCTACAAAGCAAGTTAAAGGGCCGCCCGGCAAGTGGTGTGCACACGTTTCGAAATTTGTTTATCGCAAAGCGGCATCCGTGATTTGCATCAGCGAAAAAGTTCGAGCGCGCGTATTGGAAGTCTCGAAGCAGAATGTGAAAACTGGCGTCGTTTATAACGGTGTCGATTCCGAAATGTTTTATCCCGCTGCCAACGAGCCGATAGGTCAGTCCATTCTTTGCGTGGGAAACTTAATACCGACAAAAGGGCATGAGCTGTTGCTGCGAGCGTTTGCCGCTATGCACACAGCATTTCCCGCAGTCGTTTGCCAATTCATAGGTGAAGGACCAGAGAGAGCACGTCTGGGCCGAACCGCAGCGAAGCTGGGCATAAACCACAAAGTTCAGTTTCTGGGGCGGCGAAGTCGCATGGAAGTAGCGAATGCGATGCGTCGCAGCCTGCTATTTGCCCTCCCCAGCAGCTACGAAGGTTTGGGATGCGTCTATCTGGAAGCCATGGCGTCGGCTAAAACTGCGATTGCCTGCCGTGGACAAGGGATCGACGAAATTATCGAGCACGGAATCAACGGCTGGCTGATCACCCCTGGCAGCCAGGACGAAATGACAGAGGCACTCATTAGATTGCTAAGCAATCCGCAACGTCGGATCGAACTTGGGCAGGAAGCGAGACAAACAATCTTGCAGGATTTTACTCTTGCTCATCAGGCGGAACGCCTGGCTGGAATCTATAAGGAGCGCGTGGGTTGAGCACAAAACTGGTCGTCCTGACGGAGATCATTTCGCCGTACCGCATACCAGTCTTCAATTGTCTGGCGCGGATTGAGGGCATTGACCTGCATGTCATTTTCTTGGCGGAGAATGATCCTGAGACTCGCAGTTGGCTGGTTTATAAAAACGAAATCCAGTTTAGCTATGAAGTGCTCCATTCCTACAGGGTAAATTGCGGACGGTATAAACTTCTCTTTAATCGTGGAGTGTGTAATGTCTTGAGCCGGACGGCACCGGATGTAATCGTATGTGGTGGCTACAACTATGTCGCCTCTTGGCAAAGCTTGTCCTGGGCGCGGCGAAACGGCATACCTTTCCTTCTCTGGTCAGAGAGCCATGCGCGGGACCGGAGACGAAACAACCGATTCATCGAGCGTCTGAAGACTCATTTCATTCGCAGGTGCTCAGCTTTCATCGTGCCGGGCAAGGCGGCTTCGCACTATCTCACGGCGTTTCATATCGCTCGCGAAAGAATCTTCGTGGCCCCGAATGCCGTGGATAACGATCTCTTCGGTCAAATCGCCCGCGGCGTTCGCGAGCAAGCGGCGATCGAGCGTCTGCAACTCGGACTCCCTCAGCGATTCTTCATTTTTGTCGGACGGCTGGTCATCGAGAAAGGTGTGTTCGATCTTCTATCCGCGTATCGCCGATTGGACCCTGGAATCGCCTGTACAGTGGGATTAGTATTCGTAGGCGACGGTCCGGCGCGCACCGAATTGGAAAAAGCCGCCCGAGACATCGCGGCAGGCTCCATTCAGTTTCGCGGCTTTGTTCAGCGTGAGATGTTAGCCCGGTACTATGCCCTTTCGGATGCCTTAGTCTTGCCCACGCATACCGATACCTGGGGCTTGGTTGTGAATGAGGCAATGGCATGTGGATTGCCGGTCGTTTGCGCGGACGTTGCCGGCTGCGCCGCCGACCTTATAAAAGAGGGATGGAATGGCCGTGTGATTCGAGCGAACGATATCAATCAATTGACATGCGTCCTGGAGGAATTGATCACACAACGGCAATCGCTTGCCGCCATGGGCGAAAACAGCAGAAAGCGTATTCTGGATTATTCGCCGGAAGCATGCGCGGAGGGCATCGCGACTGCGGCTTTGTGGCGCAACTAGACATATGAGGCGCTGGGATTTCAATCCGGCTTTGGCATTCGGCATAATTGCCAGCATTGTGGCCGCCGTTTTTTTAGTGGTCACGCGGCCGGGGTATCTAACGAACGTCGAATATCTCGGCGGAGTGCTGCTGATCGAAGCGCTGGCGGCTGCTGTGTGGAGTTATCGGCAAAGATTTTTTCCGGTTGTCATATTAGTTTTCATCCTGGCGGGAATCAACGTGCCAATGCAGGGAACTTGGGGCGCGGTGAGGTGGTTAGTCTTAGCCACCGGCGCGCTGGCAGGTATGGCCGTTTATTTCAAGAATCACTCGTTTTCGATTCAATGGGTTCATTGGATTACATTTTCTTGTGTGATTGCGGCCGCGATATCGGCGCAAGGTTCATCCTTTCCCAAGCAAGTTCTGCTAAAAGCTTTGAGCTTGTTTTTATTATTTCTCTACGGCGTTTTCGGCGCCAGGCTCGCGGCGGTACATAGAGAAGAAAAGTTTTTTGCGGGCTTGCTATGGGCGGTTGAGTTGCTGATTTATCTTTCCGTCGCGGAATACTTCATCTTCCACCATCAGTTTTTTGGAAACCCCAATTCTCTCGGTGCAGTTATGGGCATCGTCGCTGTTCCGCTCATGTTTTGGGGAGTATTGGCGAGCCATAGCGTCACCTCCAAAAGGCGGCGCACCCTGGCGCTTTTATTGGCTATCACTCTATTGCTTGCAAGTTTTGCGCGCGCCGGGATTATGGCTGCTTGCGTGTCGTGCGCGCTTTTGTGCTTATTGCTCAGGTCTTATCGAACTATCCTCAAAGGCGCGGTCATAGGACTATTAATCGCTGTGGTGGTTGCGACTGTCGTCACGCCCGAAAACCCCGCCGAGGGTCCGGCGAGCCTAACGTCCAAATTTGTGTTTAAGGGAAAAGAGAGCGTAGGCATACTCGGTTCCAGACGTTCAGTTTGGGATACCACGATCTCATCAATCGAAGACCATCCCTGGTTTGGAATCGGTTTTGGAACGGCAAGATCCAGAGACAATTCTAACGTCGATCGCGTAAGTGATTTCGGATCGAATACCGACACCACGCGAGAGCACGGCGATAGTTATCTTGCGCTGGTTGAAGGCGTTGGACTGCTGGGAGCCTTACCGTTCTTCTTGCTTATGCTGCTCGTTGCCGCAAATATTGGCCGGGTGTTGATCGTCCTGCGGCGGACTGGAAATCTTTTTGCCCCTGGCGTCCCCATCGCTTTTGTATTGTTGGCGGGAATGGTACACGCGTTTTTCGAAGACTGGCTCTTCGCAGTTGGCTACTATATTTGCGTATTCTTCTGGGCGCTGGCATTCATATTGTTAGACTTCGCTCCTGCCGGAACCGGCAGATTGCCGGCGCCTGGAGAAATCAACATTGCCGAGCAAGAACTGTTGGTTCCAGCGGGCCGCTGATGCATGTATTCTTGAACGGCCTCGCCGCCAGCGCCGGTGGCGGCCTTACTTATCTACGGAACGTAATCCCTGAGCTTTCCAATCGATTGGACATTAAGGCTACGATCGTATTAAGTAGCGATTTGCGGCGGAAGTTCGAGCCGTCGTCCAACATTTCCTATATCACTCTCAATAGCACGATGGGTGCTGCGGGACGATTCTGGCGGGAACAGTTTCTTTTGGGACGCTTGATCGAAGAAAGTGGCGCCGATGTCCTAATTTCAGCCGGAAATTTTGCCCTTAGGCATTCGCCGGTACCTCAAATATTGCTTTCCGGAAATTCGCTCTACACTTCCAGAGACTTCGTTTCTGACCTGCGTTCTCGCCGCGAGTATTTACTTTTGCTCGACACGTTCGGCAAACAAATATTCGCGAAGCGATCCATCCTATGGGCGGATTGTACAGTCGCGCCCAGCACCGCGTTCGCGAAAGAGCTTAAGCGCTGGACCGGAATAAATGTGAAGACCATTCACCATGGCTTCGATCATGAAAGATTCCATCACAGCGCCGAATCGCTTTCCTCGGACCTGCGGCTGCGGCTTGATGCGCCTCACGACACGCTGCTCTTGCTGTTCGTGAGTCATTACAATTATTACCGCAATTTTGAGACTTTACTGCGCGCCATACCCATCATCCAACAAAGACTCGGAACCCGCCCAGTCAAATTGTTGCTTACCTGCAAGTTTGAATCGGAAAAAAATCCAGGAGCCTACAAATCAAATGCGGCGGCAGCTTTGGTAGATAAATTAAACATCGCCGATCACGTACTGCAACTCGGGGCGGTGCCTTATGAAGCGCTTGCCGGACTTTATGCCTTGTCACACATTTACGTTACGCCTGCATATACAGAAACTTTTGCGCATCCTCTGGTTGAGGCTATGGCAAGCGGACTCCCTGTCGTCGCCTCTGATATACCGGTTCATCGGGAAGTGTGCGGCGGGGCGGCTGTTTATTTCGAGCGGTTTTCGCATGAAGAACTTGCAAAGCAAGTGGTGCAGTTGGCCGGATCAAATGATTTGCGGCAAAGCTTGATTGGGTTAGGTCTTCCGCGTTCGCGGGATTTCTCCTGGCATAACCATGTCGATCAAATTTTGGCATTGGCGCGCGATTTGCAGATGCGTGCGCCTGCGCGCCGCAACGCCATTACCCGAAGAATCGGTTGAGAGGATATTTATTGTTTATGGCTGTCAAAGAGTTCATTCTGTACCTCCGCGAAAGAAAAGCTTGCGAGATATTGAGATATTGAGATATTGATCCGTCAGGTGAAAGGCGCGCCGAGGAACTGGCAATCGATGTCATTTGTGGCCCGAATATAAACCCTTCTGAATCCAACGCGGACGGAGTAGGAAACCGGAAACCCCGGGACCTAATCCTTTCGCTCGGAACTCAACTTATCATCCGTTAAGCCCAGGGCCTTTACCCACTCCTTGTGCAGATCTAACTCACGAATCCATTTCTCCAAATATGCCAGGTCGAGTAATTGTCCCTGTATTTTCACTATTCCTGCCGCATCTTCGATCTGCCTTTGCGATTTTCCCAACTTCGCCCATTCGAGCTTGGCAATCACAATGTCCTCCGCGCTCGCGACATAAAGAGGAATCCCTTGGACGTCCACCAGTCGCCGTCTACCGAACTCTTCCCAACTGAAGGGCCGAGACTTGCGGATCATCAAATCAATCTTCCAACCGGATCCGAGATCGATCAGGTTAAACATGGATTCCCGATGGTGGGCGTCTACAGCGGCATCGACATCAACGTAGTAATCAGTGCTTGGAAGACTTCCAAGGAAGCCGCGCAACTGGACTGGAGTCGCCGCAATGACGAGATCAATATCCTGAGTCGATCGCGGTACCCCATAAAAAGCGCTGGCAAATGACCCCGTAAGCATGTAGGCGGCGCCAGCCTTGTCAAGCGCCACAGTGACCTTCTGCAACACTGCCGGAAAGTTCATTTCAGGCTGGGCAAAGCTTTGGGGAGAAATGCCAACCTCAGCAATTCACGGACGATCACTTCTTCCGCCCAATCCGGATGCTCATGGCAAATTCGCGCCCGATTCAGTTCTCGTGCGAACATGCTCATCTCGAAAGCCGTGAGTATCTTTTGCTCTCCCGACATCGACCGCTGTATGTCAAGATGAACGGCTCGCGCTGCGGGACTGGTGTCTGTGATGGGCACGAGAAAAGGGTATCACGCGATTGGATTTAATTACTCTCTGGTAACGCGACTCCAAGGGCATTCCTACGTATGCAACTTCGTCCGTAATCGAAACGGATCCCGAATCGCGAGTTTTTCTTTGATGCTTTTGTCCGCCCTTTAAGACTTCGCATTAGAGATTTTTGTAGTCGGAGGGCTCGCTACTCCAAGGTCTGCACTTCCACCGAAAGCACGGCGGGAAGGTCTCGCACGATAGGCGCCCAACTGTCTCCCGCGTCGGCGGAAGCGTAGACCTGGCCGCCGGTGGTGCCGAAGTAAATTCCACATTTATCGAGCGTGTCGACGGACATGGCGTCGCGCAGAACGTTCACGTAGCAATCTTTTTCAGGCAGTCCCCGGCTCAACGGCTCCCATTCGTTACCTCCGGTGCGGCTGCGGAAGACACGGAGTTTGCCGTCCAGCGGAAAGTGCTCGCTGTCGCTTTTGATGGGGACAACATAGACCGTCTCCGGCTCATGCGCGTGGATGTCGATGGCAAAGCCGAAGTCGGTCGGCAGGTTGCCGCTGATTTTGGTCCAGTTGTCGCCCGCGTCGTCGGAGCGCATAACGTCCCAGTGCTTTTGCATGAAGAGCACGCCTGGCCGCTTCGGATTCATGGCGACATGGTGCACGCAGTGTCCCACTTCGGCCGTCGGATTGGGAATGTACTTCGAATAGAGACCTTTATTGATTGGCTTCCAACTTTCGCCGCCATCGTCGGTGCGAAAGACGCCAGCCGCGGAAATTGCGATATAAATTCGCTTCGGATCTTTGGGATCAAGAATGATCGTGTGCAGGCACATGCCACCGGCGCCCGGCTGCCACTTCGGGCCCGTGCCATGGCCGCGCAGCCCGGGAAGTTCCTTCCAATTTTGCCCGCCGTCGGTCGAACGGAATAATGCTGCGTCCTCAATGCCCGCATACACCGTCTCTGCATCCGTGAGCGACGGCTCAATATGCCACACTCTCTTGAATTCCCAGGGATGTTGCGTGCCGTCGTACCACTGATGCGTCGTCAGCGGCGCCGCAGCGGCATCATAGACAAATTTGTTGCTATCGCTTGCGGGCGGACCAGGCGCGGCCGGTTTTCCCACGGGCTTTCCGGGTTGGTGCCATGTCTTGCCGCCGTCATCCGAGCGCTGAATAATCTGCCCGAACCATCCGCTGGTCTGCGAAACATAGATGCGATTCGGATCAACGGGCGATCCCTTCATGTGATAAATTTCCCATCCCGCAAAATGAGGGCCGCTGACGTCCCATCTCTCGCGTTTACCGTCGGAAGTAAGAATGAATGCGCCTTTATGGGTGCCGACCAGGACTCGTACTTTGGACATGGAAGTGCTCTCCTTATTGTTATCTCGGAATTGCAATTAATTATGCGCGTAGATACAATGTAATTACCTGTTATGAAGGCGGATTTGATTCGTATAGGCAACTCGCGCGGCATTCGGCTCCCGAAAACGCTAATTGAGCAGTGCAGGCTCGGCGACGCGGTCGATCTGCGGGTCGAAAATGAGTGTGTTGTCATTTCCCCGGAACGCAAGACTCGCGCCGGATGGGAAGAACAATTTCGTGCTGCTGGCGCTTCCGAGAGCAATGAACTGCTCCTCGAGCGAACAGGCGCCAATGACTTCGACGCCAAAGAGTGGCTGTGGTGAATCGCGTTCCGCGCCGCGACGAAGTTTGGCTGGTATCGCTCGATCCAACTCATGGTTCCGAAATTCAAAAGACTCGTCCGTGCCTGGTAATTTCGCCTGACGAAATGAATATGCATTTGCAGACCGTCATTGTTGCGCCGATGACAACGACCATTCGCTCCTACCCGACGCGCGTATCCGTGCGCTTCCGGGGCAAATCCGGGCAGGCCGCGCTGGATCAACTTCGTGCCGTGGACGGGCAGCGGCTCGTGCGGAAGCTAGGCACGGTTTCCCGGATCACAGCCCTCCGAGCCTCATCGGTCCTCGTCGAAATGTTTAGCAGATCGTAAATAATTTCGCTGGCTATCCTAGTCGAACCCAATTCCGCACCTCAACTCTTGGGAAAATTTGGGTCCGCTTTCACTTCCTCAATCTGCTTGGTATGGCGTTCGCTGTGTGCTGCGATGAACAGGAGCCATTCGTACGCGTCCAGCGGTTGGCCAATTGGACTGTCCGCGACGTGCTGGCGGAGGTCCGGGGTTGATTTCAGAAATGCAATCGTCCGCGCGCGGCTCTTTAGAAAATGATCGAGGGTTTCGGAAGGAGTCCAGCGGCCCGTCGGAACTAACTCCGGCGGTGCTTGCGCCTTATGGCTGCGATCGGGAATCATTGCCAGAACCATGGCGTCAATTTTCGCGGTATCGCGATCTGGCGGTCCGGCCGGCGCTTTCATGATTTTTTCCGTGACATTCTGCATGAGGAAGTCTTCCGCCAGCGCGATGTGTTCCAGCGTCTCCGCCACCGACCAGCGGTCGGGCGCGGGTTTGAACTTCATTTGAGCGTCCGAAAGTCCCTTCGTGGCCGCAATCACTCCGTCGCGGGTCTGCTCGAGATACTGCACACCCTTTTCGCGATCGGCCTGCGTGAGCGTTTGACTGAACGCAAGCGTGATCAACAGCAGTAAAGCACCCACATGCAATGACACTTTTTTCATAGTGATTTCTCCGGTGATTTGATCAAAATTCGAGAAGGACCCGCCCTGTTCGCAAAGTACGCGAACAAGGACGGGCCACCCGTTTCTTTCTTCATCCGTCGTATGCTTTCTGCAAGCCATTTATATCAATCTTGATTATTTGCATCATTTCACGCCTCTTCCGCTTGGTTGTCGAACCACCAAAATGGAGCAATTTTGTGCATCGTCAAATCCTCAAACATATCGTTAGGCGGCTTTTTCGCAGTTGATCATCCATGGGATTCCGAATTTATCGGTGAGCATGCCAAAGCGTGCGGCCCAAAACGTTTCCTGAATGGGCATTTGCACCGTCGCCCCTTCCGACAGTGCCTTGAACAGGCGCTCTGCTTTATCCATGTCTTTTAGACCAATGCAGACCGAGAAGCCATCGGGCTTTTTGTATTGGTCTGGCGTCATATCAGCGCCCATTAATATTTGATCGCCAGTAACCAGGGTGGCGTGCATAAGCTTGCTGCCGAAGTCTGCCGGCACATGTTTCGCCATTGGCGATTCTCCATAGGAGAACTTGCCTTCCACTTTGCCGTCTAGACACTTAGCGTAAAAGTCAAATGCGGCCTCACACTGGCCATTGAAATATAGATAAGAATTCAGCTTCACAAAACCTCCTGAAATCGACTTTGAAAATCAACGCGGAAATTATGGAACATATTACTTGTGAATGGCAAGTTAAAATATGGTAGGGTGGCAATCGTGGCCGGAACCAAAAAGAAACCCAAGGTCAGGCGCCGTTCCGAGTGTCCTCTGAACGCTTCAGTCGAGATGCTGGGAGACCGATGGTCGCTTTTAATCATCCGCGACATGATGCTGCGAGGATTCCGCACTTATAAAGAATTCCTGACCTGCTACGAGGGAATTGCGACTAATATTCTTGCCGATCGCCTGCGGAAATTAGTCGCTAACGGCATCGTTACGGTTGAGCGCAATGCATCGGATGGACGGAAGTCGTCGTATCTACTCACTGAGAAAGGCATCGACCTGGCCCCCGTGCTCGCGGAGATGGTACTTTGGGCAGCGGCCCACGAGGATACCGGCAATCAAGGACTGGTTCGCCAATTACGGGCCGGCAAGAAACAAGTTATCGCGGACGTGCGGGAACGATGGAAGCAGCGTGGTGCAGATTGAGTCCCAGGGCTCTTATGCCCTTAGAACAGCAGGATTACATCAATCCCGGTTCAGTCGTTCTATGAGCCGTCGCTTCACGCCCGGCCATTCTTTATCGATAATTGAATAGCGGACAGAGTCCCGAGCGATGTAGTCCGCGGCCATTCTGTGCGCCCGCAATATCCCTTCCGTCTTTCCTCCAATGCGTTCGATCGCGGCCCGGGAGCGGGTATTGCGCACGTCAGTATGCAGGCAGACTCGGAACACTTGCCATGTTTCGAATGCATGCGTCATGAGAAGAAGCTTTGCTTCAGTATTGGCGGCAGTTCGCACGGCGCCGCGACCAAGCCACGTGTAACCGATTTCGCACGCGTCAGGATTAGAACGTCGATGACGGGCATGACCTGAAGGCCAGGCCCAGCGCTCCACATTGAAAAAACGAGTCGAACCGATCACACTGCCGTCATCAATCCGAACAATCGCGTAGGGCAGGGCGGTACCCGCGTCCCGCCAGGAGAGCGCGGTGTCGACGTAGTTCGTGGCTTCGGTTTTGCCCTGCGGCACGGGACTCCACTGATAAAGCTGCCGGTCATTTGCCGCAGCCGCAATTAGTCCATCTATGTGGCGCTTCTCCAGCGGTTCGAGACGGACGTGCCTGCCGATTAACATCGTTTCCATGCCGAAAGTATGCAATGCGTCCCGTTACCTCCGCAATCGCGACTCGCCGGTCTTCCTGCTAGACTGTTTTCGCTATGAGCGTTATTGACGAAGTGATAGAGGCGAATGAAATTTATGCACGGACGCATGAGTTGCGCTCGCTGACGCCGCGGCCGGCGCGGAAATTGGCCATCCTGACTTGCATGGACACGCGGCTTTCCATCCGCACCTTGGGCCTGAATACCGGGGATGCGCACATCATCCGCAACGCCGGGGGCATTGTGACCGAAGATACCCTGCGTTCGCTGCTGGTGTCGCACTATCTGCTCGACACCACCGAATTTATGATCATCAATCACACCGATTGCGGATTGATGCTGACCAGCGAACATGATTTGCGGACGAAAATCCAGCAGCGTGCGGGGACGGCTGCGATCGCGCCGTCATTCTTTTTTGCCTTTCAGAATGTGGACGAGAATGTACGGGACCAGGTACAGAAATTGCGCACCCATCCCTGGGTTCCGAAATCGGTCTCGGTGCGCGGATTTGTGTATGAGGTGGAGAGTGGACGGCTGCGGGAAATAAAGTAGTCGCGCTTCGCCTGTCTGGAATTGGCAGATTGCCCCCACAGGACTCGCGCGCCAGTGTCAGCTCTTTTGATCATTTGCACTCCAGCGGAAACGATTCAGATGTCCAATGATGAAAATCCGATTTCTTTCCTTCCGCATGACCATTCCACAATTCGCGCGGCTATAGCAAAATTCTTCAATGGCCAACGTGAGAATAGATAAGTGGCTATGGGCCGCTCGATTTTTTAAAACCCGGGCGCTGGCTGCGCGCGCCTGCGACCTCGGCAGAGTTCAATGCAACGGTCAGCCCGCCAAGCCTGCGCGCGAAGTTAAGATAGGCGACAAATTGCGTGTGAGCAATGAAAGTGGGGACTTTCAAGTGGACGTTCTGCTTCTTAGCGAAGTGCGCGGCCCGGCTCCGGTTGCGCGAACCCTCTACCGCGAAACCGAGACGAGCCGCGAATCGCGCCTGAAAGTTGCGGCGGAGCGCAAGGCGATGAATCAGTTTGAACAGTTGCCCGCAGGCAGGCCGTCAAAACGCGATCGCCGGAAAATCATCGAGTTCCGCGGAAGAACCTAAACTGCAAGCTGTCGACTTCCTGAAAGTCTACTTTCGGTTGCCGAGGATTTGAACCACCGACCTGAATAGAGTTATCGGTGCGTACTTCGACGCGGACTCGTCCAATGCAAACTAAACAGCTAATAGGATGCAGGCATGTTTTTCGCCGGGACAGGTGTTTGAGCTACATTTGTAGCCGTTCCGGTTTGCTGGGGAGCATATTTTGATGCGCACTTCGCTTGCAATTGCGTGGCATGGAAAACGCCATCACGGCCATAGCTTCCCTCTGCCAGGGCTTGCGAATTATCTTTGAAGGTGTCAGGTGGAGGCTCGGTGCTGCTATAAATCACCGGCAGCAGCGTCTCGTTTTCCATCAGCGCAAACTGAATATTCGTGCCGCTGCGCTTAATGGACCCCGGCCGAACGTTTCCCGCCACCCGCAAACGCTTGCTGTAAGCGCTGTTGCCCATCCCATGAAGTTCTTTGATAGTAACGTAATAACTTTTACTTTCCCGTACACCCGTGTAAGCCAGATAGGCGAGCGACAAGACTATCGCAGCCGTTGCCCCGCCGAATTTGAGATACCGAGCTGTCTGACTGGACATTTCTGACTTGAGGAACTCAACAAACTCTACTCGCTGCGGTTGGAGGAATCAAGCTTTATAGGTTCATCTGGGTCCGATAGGGATCGGGATATTACCCGATGTTACCGGCTCATGATTTGCTCGATAATCATTGATGAACGAGGACGGCGGTATGGGTTTTTATCGTTTCCCCTACTTAGATCCGGCTGAAGCCGAACGATGTCAGGCCGGACCACGCCGTCCTCGTTTTTATTTATTTCTGATCAATTCGCTCGCCTGGAAGAGAGAGTCCGCACTCGGCCGACCCCCTGTTCGTTAGGTGGAATAATCGGCATTAATACGAACATATTCGGCCGTTAGGTCGGTGGTCAAAAATGTTAGTGAAGCCGAGCCCCGCTGAAGCCGGACCTTAACGTCGCATTCCGACTCGGCTAAATCTGAATGAGCCTGTTTCTCATTAAAGGGATAGCTGGCGCCATTCCGGCAGACCTTTTGCTTTCCGATAAAAATATCCACCCGTCCTGCGTCAATAGGCAGGCCCGACGCTCCGATTGCGGCCAGAATGCGGCCCCAGTTGGAGTCGGCCCCAGCCCATGCGGTTTTAACCAATAGCGAGCGCGAAATTGCCTCCGCCACTTTCAGAGCTTCGCCGCGCGATCGGGCTTGATCGACCTGAAGGCGAATCACATGCTGAACCCCTTCGCCATCGGCGACGATCTGGTGGGCCAGCGATTTGCAAACCTCCTTCAATGAATCGTCAAATTTTTTGCGCACGAATAGAGTCTTCAGCGAAATCCCGCTTTGTCCTGATGCCAATAGCAACACGGTATCGTTCGTCGATGTGTCTCCATCGATGGAAATGAGATTGAAACTTTCGTCGCAGGCGCGCTTTAGAGACTGCTTCAAGAGCGGGACAGGCGCTGCCACGTCGGTAAAAAGATAAACCAGCATGGTGGCGAGTTGCGGGTGAATCATCCCTGCGCCCTTTGCGACTCCGGTGAGCGATACTTTTGCATTGCCGACATCGAACGAAATCGATGCCAACTTCGATCTCGTATCGGTCGTTAAAATCGTGGCGGCGAATCTGCGAACTGCGTCTTCCGACGCAATCTTGGACGATGCGAGCTTGGGCAATTTTGCCAATATTTTCTCCGCAGGCAGTGGCACCCCGATAATTCCGGTAGACGAGGGAAAAACTTCTTCGGGACGCACACCGAGTAAAGCGCCAAGCCTGCTGCAAATTCGCTGGCACGCTCGCAGTCCCGCTGCGCCGGTGGCACAATTCGCATTTCCTGAATTGACGATTACAGCGCGAATACGTCCTCTTGTTTGCGCCAGCGAGGCTCGGCCAACTGTCACGGGAGCGGCTACTACTTTGTTTTTGGTGAATAGGGCTGCGGCGGTTGTGCCAGGGGCGGCTTCGATGAAAGCAATATCGTCACGTCCACTAGCTTTTATTCCGGCTTTGCCCGTGGAAAAACTGAAGCCTTTGGGCACATGGATAGGGACGTCCGGCCCCGCAGATTGGCTCATACCTGAAGTTTAACCAGCCACGAAGTGGGTTCGGGAAGGATGGAGAACTTTGGAATTTCGCCACGGACCATCGCGACTTCGTCGCAACGATCGAAGCGCGGACAGACGCAGCAGTCCTTGTGAATTTTGTCGGGAATGTCGTCGCGGTGCGCCACCGTGAAACCCATCTGCGCGAAAAAGTCTGGCTTGCGGGTAAATAGGCAAATGCATTGGACGTGATGACGCTCGGCCTCGATCATTAGGGTTCGAACTAATTGCTCGCCGCCACCTCGTCCCTGATGCCGCGGATGAACTGTGATGGAACGGATTTCGGCGAGGTGGGTGCCGTAGAGGTGAAGCGCGCCGCATCCGATGATTTCGCGATTGTTTTCCAGGACAACGAAATCGCGAACGTTTTCGCAAATTTCGGCAAAGCTGCGGGGAAGGAGTGTCCCATCACCGGAGTAGGCGGCGATTAATTCGTGAATTTTTTCCGCGTCGGGGAGGATGGCTTCACGCGTTCGCATGAACTTCCTCCTGGATCGCAGCGACTCTTTGCTTTGCATCGGCGATGGCGTGTTTCACCCGCGTCGGGGATGTGCCTCCGGGGACGTCGTGGATGGCGAGCACCGACTGCAAAGTCAGGCAGGAATAAAAATCCTGATCGAATACTGGATTTAGTTCGCGGAGTTCCTCGAGCGACAGATCCTGAAGTTCGCACTTTTTCTCTAGCGCGATTTGGACGGCCTTGCCGATTTGCTCGTGAGCGGTGCGGAATGGAATACCGTGCTGAACAAGATATGTAGCCGCGGCCCAGGCGTTCATGTATCCCGTTTCGGCTGCCTTCTGCATGCGTTCGAAATTGAATTCGACTTCTGTCATCCATCCCGTAATCATGGGAAGCAACGCCAGCACAGTGTCGGCGGTTTCGAACAATGGCGTTTGCAACTCCTGCAAATCTTTGTTGTATGCGAGGGGCAGGCCTTTTAGAGCCACGGTTATTGCTGTGGAGTTTCCGATCAATCGAGCCGCACGGCCTCTGGTCAGTTCGAGCAGGTCGGCATTTTTCTTTTGTGGCATGGCGCTGCTGCCAGTTGAGTACGCTTCCGGAAGTTGAATGAAATTAAATTCCTGCGTGGAGAACAAAATCATTTCTTCGGCCCACCGGCTCAGGTGAATGCCAATTGTGGAGAGCGCGTTGGCAAACTCTAAAACGAAGTCGCGATCACTCGTGGCATCAATGCTATTACGAGTGGGACGATCGAATTCCAGATCACGCGCCATCGTGCGGCGATCCAGCGGAAGCGTAGCTCCGGCAACTGCGCCCGATCCCAGCGGGCACTCGTTGAGACGCTTGCGGCAATCGGCAAGGCGCCCGGCATCCCGCAAAAACATTTCGAGATATGCGAGCAGCCAATGCGCTACCAGCACCGGCTCGGCGCGTTGCAGATGCGTGTACGCCGGCATGGTGGAATTTCCCGCGCGTTCGGCACGCGATAGAAAAGTCGCTAACAGGCCTGCGAGGTCTGCATTCAACTGATCGATTACGGCACGGATGTACAAACGAAGGTCGGTGGCAATTTGTTCGTTGCGGCTGCGTCCACTGTGAAGCTTGTAGCCAGTGTCCCCGATGAGGGCGACGAGTTGCTTCTCGACAAAATGATGTACGTCTTCGGCCTCGTCATCTTCTAGAAAAGCTGACGCCTCTTCGGCGAGCTTCTTAATATCTTCTAGACCTTTGAGAATAGAAATCAGTTCATCGGAGTTGATGATCGCGGCATCTTTCAAAGCGCGAGCGTGCGCGCTGCTGGCAGCGATTTCGTAGGCGAGCAGGCGCTTGTCGAATCCGAAAGATCGCTGCCACTTTTCGAAAGCCGGATCGAGCGGCTTACGAAAACGGCCGGACCACATCTTCATCGGGCGACCTCTTTCGCACTGTCCAACTTTAATTTTTCCATCAAAGCTCGCGAGCGCGACGGTAATCCTAAGATGCGGATAAATCCCGCGGCGTCTTTTTGGTCGTAGCTTTCGTCCATGGTGAACGAAGAAAGATCGGTGCGATAGAGAGAGTGTTCCGACTGGCGGCTCGCGATCGAAACATTTCCTTTATACAGAGAAAGAGTGATCGTGCCGGTCATATTAACTTGCGTGCTTTCGACAAACGCGTCGAGAGCCTCGCGTAGTGGGGTGAACCAGAGTCCGAAGTAAATCAGTTCAGCATATTTCAGAGCGATGTGCTGCTTGAAGTGCGAGAGATCACGCTCGAGGCATAGTGCTTCGAGTTCGCGGTGCGCGAGGACGAGCAACGTTCCACCGGGGGTCTCATAACATCCCCGAGACTTGATGCCGACGAAACGGTTTTCGACGAGATCGATTCTGCCGATGGCATTTCTCCCGCCGATCTCGTTCAACAGCTCAACTAGAGAGACGGGATCGAGTTTCATTCCATTGACGGAAACCGGATCGCCTTTTTCAAAACCGATCGCAACCTGCTCTTCGCGATCAGGAGCTTCTTGCGGTGAGCGAGAAATTTGCCAGGTGGTCGCGAACGGGGCGTTGCCAGCGTCTTCCAATTCCCCACCCTCGTGGCTGATGTGCCAGAGGTTGCGATCGCGACTATGAATTTTCTGGCGGCTGGCGTCGACGGCGATGCCACGCTTCTCGGCATAATCGAGGCAATCTTCCCGAGATTTCAAGTCCCACTCGCGCCAGGGTGCGATGACTTTCAGTTCCGGAGCCAACGCTTGATAAGTCAATTCGAAGCGCACCTGATCGTTTCCTTTTCCAGTGCATCCGTGCGCGACTGCCGTAGCACCTTCGCGCAACGCGACCGCGATCTGATGCTTCGCAATAACGGGACGCGCCATAGATGTGCCGAGCAAGTATTTGTGCTCGTAGACAGCACCCGCTTTTATGGTGGGGAAAACATATTCGCGGAGAAATTCTTCGCGCATGTCTTCGACAACGACCTTGCTGGCGCCAGTCTTGTAGGCCTTTTCTACCACCGCGTCCAGGTCATCGCCCTGGCCGACGTCGCCGACCATGGCAATCACGTCGTAGGCGTAGTTTTCCTTCAACCACGGAATAATGATCGAGGTATCGAGGCCTCCGGAATAGGCGAGAACAACCTTTTCAGGCATTTGCGTTCCTGACCGGCATGCGGGTATTTTCGCCGCCTAACAACGACATCATGATGGCTTTCTGCACGTGCAATCGGCTTTCCGCCTGATCGAAGACGACCGAGCGCGGCGAGTCCATGATCTCGTCGGTGATTTCTTCACCGCGATGCGCGGGCAGGCAGTGCATGAAAACGGCATGAGGTGCGGCTTCGGCTGCGAGGTCTGCATTCACTTGATACGGAGGGAATATACGCGCGCGTTCCGCTTCTTCATGCTCGTGGCCCATGCTTGTCCATGCGTCGGTATAGATAGCGTCGACGCCGGCCACGGCTTCATGCGGATCGGTGAGCAATTCAATCGTGGCTCCAGTATGGCGCGCAATTTCCAGAGCGTCGGCTGCAATCTTAGGATCAGGGCCATAGCCATCGGGAGTGGCGATTCGAATGCTTGAACCGATAGAAGCTGCCACCAGCAATAAAGAGTGCGCTACGTTATTCCCGTCGCCAACGTAAGCGAGCGTGATCTTTTTCAAATTTCCGAAGCGTTGTTGCAGCGTGAAATAGTCCGCCAGGGCCTGGCAAGGATGCTCGAGATCGCTCAGCGCGTTGATCACCGGGACGCGCGCATATGAGGCCATTCCTTCCACTGTGCTGTGGGCGAAAGTGCGCAGTACGATTCCGCTGACCCAGCGTTCGAGGTTGTGGGCGATGTCGCTCAGGGTTTCGCGTGCGTCCAGGCGTCCCGAAGTTTGGTCGACGAAAGTAATCGAGCCGCCGAGTCCGGCGACGCCAGCTTCGAATGTGAGCCGGGTACGCAGAGAGGGCTTCTCGAAAAACATCGCGACGTGTTTGCCGGCGAGAGCGGAGCGGAAATCCGCGGGATGTGATTTCAGGCTCGCGGCGAGATTGAAAATGCCGTGAATCTCCGCCGCTCCGAGATCGCGGATGGAAACCAAGTCATGGCACGGAAAAATACTCGCGCCAGGTGCGGACGCAATTCGCGCACGGGTTACGGGCTGGGTGGTCAATTTTTATAGCTCCTTTTTGTAGACTTTCTAATCGGTAAAGCTGGCTTCTTGGAATGTGAACTCAAGGCTGAATCCAATTCACGAATCACCAGGTCAATGTGCTTCTTTTCGATGATGTAAGGCGGCAAAAATCGCAGCACGGTATCGTGCGTGCGATTAATGAGAATTTCGCGTTGCAAAAGTTGAGCAACAACGGCCTTCGCTGTCTCAGTAGAATCGAGTTCAGCCCCCAGCATCAGGCCCATTCCTCTAACCTCTTTGATCGACGGATGCTTGCTTTTCAAAGTGTCTAGTTCGGCGTGAAAGTAATCTCCCATTTCGCGGATGTGACCCATCATGCCGTCGAGGACGCGGAGAAATTCAATTGCCACCGCGCAGGCCAGTGGCCCTCCGCCAAACGTGGTGCCATGCAGTCCGGGATGCATGCCGCTTGCGGCAAAGTTCGTGGTCAGAATCGCACCCAAGGGCAAGCCCGCTGCCAGAGGCTTGGCGACGGTAACGATGTCGGGCTTAATCTCGTAGTGCTGATACGCAAAATAACGTCCGGTGCGTCCCAGCCCACTTTGAATTTCGTCGATGAGCAGCAATGCTCCACTACGTTCGGTTAATTCCCGCGCAGTTTGCAAAAATTCACGGCTCAAGGGACGAATTCCGCCTTCGCCCTGAATCGTCTCCACGCAGACGGCGCAGACGCTGCCATCGAATTGATGCTTTAAATCTTCAACGTCGTTGAAGGCTACGAAGTTGACTCCCGGCATCAACGGCATGAAAGGATGGCGGTATTTTTCCTGCCCAGTGGTCGCTAACGAGCCGAAGGTTCGGCCATGGAAGGAATTGTCGAGAGCGAGAACGCGCCACTTGGCCTTGTGTCCATTATTATTTTGGGCCCGTGCATGGGCGCGCGCCAGCTTCAGCGCGCCCTCCCACGCTTCAGTCCCGCTGTTACAAAAAAATGCGCGGTCCAGGCCTGAAATTTTCGTTAATCGCTTCGCGAGTTCGGATTGATATTCATGAAAAAACAGATTCGACACATGAATGAGTTTTCCCGCCTGACGGGTCAGGGCAGCCTTGATTGCCGGATGTCCATGGCCCAGCGCATTCACTCCGATACCGCTCAGGAAATCGAGATAGCGGTTGCCGAGCGAATCCCAGAGATAGATGCCACGTCCTTTTTCGAAAAGGATTTTATGGCGATCATAGGTCGGCAGCAGAAATTCCTGCTCGGCACGCATTACGGATGCGAGGCTCATGCTCCGAGCACCTCAGTGCCGCATTCGAGCTTCGTAAAATAAAACTGCGGCAGGATGTCGGCTTGCGCCGCCGGCAAGATACGCACTCGTCCTACGCCTTTCTTCAACGCCTGAGTGCAGGCTTCGAGCTTGGGCAACATGCCGCCGCCGATCACGGACGCAGCGACGAGCGCGGCCACTTCTTTGGTCTTAAGCCAAGGAATCACGGTGCCTTCGGCATTCTTCACACCAGGCACATCGGTAAGAAAGATCAGCGTGTCGGCGTGGCAAGCGGCGGCACACGCGGCGGCCATCTGATCAGCATTGACGTTGTAATATTCACCGTCAGAACCGAGCGCCAGCGACGACAGTACGGGAATTCCGCCTTCGCCCCAAATCGCTTCCAGCCAGCGCGGTTCGACTGAACAAATTTCGCCGACGAAGCCGAGGTCGTATCCCTCGGTGTGCTTTTTGCGGGCGCGAAAACTCATGCCATCGCCGCCACATATACCGATGGCGGGATTTCCGGCAGCTACGATTGCCGCGACGAATGTTTTATTCACCAGGCCTGCAAGGACCATCAGCGCTACATCGCGAGTATCGGCGTCGGTGATGCGCAATCCATCTACGAATTCGCTCTGTTTGCCCAGCAGCTTTAGGGTGCGTGTAAGCGCGCTGCCTCCGCCGTGCACGACCGCGACTTTGTGGCCATCGCGCGCCAAATCAACCACGGCATGTGCGCACTTGTACAGTGTCGATTTATCTTCGAGCGCCGCGCCACCGATTTTTACGACAATCTTCACTGAAGGCCTTCTTCCTCATTCCATCCATACATTAGGTTCATGTTCTGCACGGCTTGTCCGGCCGCGCCTTTGAGCAGATTGTCAACACACGAAACTAAGACCAATCGGCGTCCATCTTCTGCCAGACAAAAACCCAAGTCGCAGTAATTGGTGTGCAGAGAAAACTGAATCTGCGGCAAATTGGGAGTGACGAAAACCCGCACCCAACGCTTACCCCCATAAAATTCGCGGAAACAATCTTCGATTTCGGCAGGCTTCATCTCGCGATTCAGCTGCACGTAAATCGTGGACAGAATCCCGCGTGGGATGGGCAGCAGGTGCGGAGTGAAAATTAATTCCGCTGAATTCAGGGACAGCTGCTCCAGAATTTCTCCCAGATGCCGGTGCCCAAACACCGAATACGCCGACAAATTATCCGCGACTGAAACAAAGTGTGTGCGCGCGCTCGGCTCTTTGCCGGCGCCCGAGACTCCCGATTTCGAATCCGAGATAATTCCATGCTCGCGATTCACGATCCCAGCCTTCAGCAGCGGGGCGAGCGCGAGTATCACCGAAGTCGCGTAACATCCTGGATTCGCGACCAGCGCAGCGTCGGGAATGCGGTCGCCATTTAATTCCGGCAGTCCATAAATCGCTTTCTGAGTGAACGCCTCGGCCTTTACAGAATCGCTATCTTTAAAGTTGTAGATGGCGCGATGCTGCGCCTGCTTCAATCGCCACGCTCCGCTCAAGTCAATCACGCGCAAGCCTTGATCTAGAGCTTGTGGAACCAATGCGCGCGAGACGTCATGTGGAGTGGCCAGAAAAAGCAGCTCAACTCCCTGCTGTTTGAGCGCTGGCCAGGAAAACGGCTCCATCGGGTAGCCGCCGTCACCTGACAGTGCGGGGAACAATTGCGCCAGGTCCATCTGTGTGTCAGGCTCTGTTGTGCCGGCCTCAGCGGGACGAGTCAGGAGCGCGGGTTTCGCGAGATGCGGATGATGGGCCAGCAGGCGGACCAATTCCAATCCGGAATAGCCGGTGGCTCCGAGCACCGCAGTTTTGAGTTTGCCGGTCACTAAGCAAGCATCTCCTGTATTCGTCCTTCGATTTTTCTGGCCGCCTTTTTGTTCGCGCAAATAATCAAGATCGTGTCGTCCCCAGCGATGCTGCCAATTGCTTCCGGCCATCCCTCGCCGTCAAGCGCTGCGGCCACGGGCTGCGCGCTACCGATACTCGTTTTCGTCACAATCAAATTTTCCGCCGCCCGCACGTTCAACACAAAATCACGAACCAGTTGCGCTACCGGAGGCAAAGCCGGGTCATACGGGTTGTCACTCTGCGCAACTGTGTATCCGTCGCCTGTCTTGACCAGACCCAGTTCGCGAATATCGCGCGACAGCGTGGCCTGTCCGACGGCAAAACCCCGCTTTTTCAGTACCCTCTGAAAATCCTCCTGGCTTGCCACCGGACTTTCGTGCACCAGCTCCAGAATCGCTCTTTGACGCAAAGACTTGTTCATGCATTTATATTCACGCAAGTGAATAACTATTCATATTGTTAAGGGTTTAACCGAGGGTGTCAAGCAAAACTTTGAATAAAGAAAACTGGAGGATAGCGGGGATAAAGACCTTAGGGCAAACCCAGGGATCGCGGCAATGTCGTTGCAAAGAAAAACCCACCGCGGTTATGCGATGGGTCTATTCGTTAGCGACGGAAAATCGACGAATTAGTTGTGACTTTCCTTGCCTTTTGGACTGGAAGCCCGAATTTTGGGAGTTTCCTCAAAGAACTCGACCAGACGATCAATTAGTCTTCGGCGCCCGCCAATGACATGCAGTCCGCTCTCGTGCTGATGTTCTTCGAGGATCTTGTTTAGATTAGCTTCAAGGTCGCTCATGGGTTACCTCCGCAAATCCTGCAATATTTAAAATAGCAACTTTGAGGTCGAATGGAGATTCGAAATAATGATGCGCGCGATAAACATTTCAAATAGTAACCGTGCGGCGCATAGAATCGCTGTTCTGGTCCTCCGAGGCCATTAAATCGCTTTTTCAGCAACCGCCGCAGGCTAAAGGACACGGGGGCGAAACTTAGGCCCGATATGAACTTGCGACGCCATCGCTCAAAAATACAGAACCCTCTCGTTCTTATATGAGCGGGTCAGACCACGTATCGTTCAGGTGAAACCTCGCGAGTGGCCCGATTCCAGTAAAATACAATCAGCGGTTTTATTCCGCCGATAAATTCAAGATAACTAATCCGACCGCGGATGCCGAATCACGAATCAACCACGAATGCTGGCTTGACCCGCGGGTGAGCGTCCCGAATCGCCGTTTTGGCTTTGCGCATCTGTGAATAGCGGGAACTCTATAGAACGTTGTCTGAGGGAGAAAGATTTTGGCAGAAATCATTTACGACATCGCGATTATTGGGAGCGGTCCGGCTGGGTACACAGCGGCGATTCGCGCGGGCCAATATGGTTTGAAGACGGCGCTAATCGAAAAGGATAACGTTCTCGGAGGCACATGTTTGCACGTAGGGTGCATTCCGACCAAGGCGCTGCTTTTCAATGCGGAGATTTGGGATCACCTAAAAGATGCCAAGGAGTTTGGCATCGAAGGCGTGGATTCGCGGAAATTGAATTGGAGTGCGATTCAAGAACGGAAATCGAAGATCGTGGCAAAGCATACCAAAGGCCTGGATTTTTTGATGAAGATGAACAAGGTCGAAGTGGTCCGGGGATATGGGCGGCTGACGGGGCCAGCGGCCAAGGGAATTTTTACGGTCGAGGTTAAGGCGGGGGATGGCAAGACTTCGCAACTGAAAGCGAAGAAGGTAATTTTGTCCAGCGGTTCGGAAGCCCGCATGATTCCTGGCCTTGAGCCGGGGCCACAGATACTTACAAATATTGAGATTCTGGATATTGGGCAGATTCCAAAATCCCTGGTGGTGGTTGGAGCGGGCGCGGTAGGGGTGGAGTTCGCGTCCATTTTCCGGTCGTTCGATACGAAGGTGACGATTCTAGAAATGCTACCGCGGCTGGTGCCGGTTGAGGATGAAGATGTGTCCAAAGAATTGGCGCGCGTCTATCGCAAGCGTGGCATCGAGTTTTTTACGGGCGCGAAAGTAGAGAAAGTGGAGAAGACGAAAGCTGGAGTTAACGTTACTTTTAGCGCTGACGGTAAGCAGCAGAAGATCGAAGCGGAGAAGATATTGATCGCGATTGGACGCCAGCCGCGAACCGAAAACATTGGTTTGGAGAAAACGCAAGTTCAAGTGGAACGGGGATTCGTGAAAACCAACGAATGGATGGAGACCGCCGAACCCGGAGTTTATGCGATCGGCGACATCGTGATGGGGACGCCGCAACTGGCGCATGTGGGCGCGATGGAAGGTATTGTTGCGGTTTCCAAGATTGCGGGTAAAGACGCTAAGCCAATTGACTTGCAAAAGATTCCAAACGCGACGTATTGCCATCCGGAGATTGGCAGCGTGGGTTTGACGGAAGCGAAGGCCAAGGAAAAAGGATATACGGTGAAGGTGGGAAAATTTCCTTTCACGGCGAACTCGCGGGCATCGATTGTGGGGCAGCATGATGGATTTATCAAGATTGTTTCCGACGCGAAGTATGGAGAAATTCTCGGAGTGCATATCATCGGCCCGCAGGCGACGGAGTTGATCGCGGAAGCGGTAACCGCGATGGAACTCGAAGCGACGGTCGAGGATTTGATGTGGACGATTCATGCGCATCCCACGCTGGCGGAGGCGATGCTGGATGCCTCGAATAGCGTGTATGGATTAGCTATCAACGCCTAGGTTTTAATGTGATCTCGGTTCTTCAACTCGGCACGCTCGATTATCCAACTGGACTGCGAATACAGCAGAAACTGGTTGACCTCCGTAAGGAAGATCGCATTGGCGATGTACTGTTGCTGCTCGAGCATTCGCCCGTAATCACCCTTGGACGCAATGCCAAAGCTGCGAATGTAACTGCGTCCCCGGAGAAACTTTCCGCGCGCGGCGTGGAAGTTTTCGAATCTGACCGGGGTGGGGATGTAACGTTCCATGGGCCGGGACAGCTCGTTGGTTATCCCATTTTCGATTTGCGGGCGTTTCCGTCTTCTGACACCAAGCGCAAGACGTTGGGCGTGATCGAATATGTGAGGCGTCTTGAAGAATTATTGATTCGGGCGTGCGCGGATTTTGGAATTCCGGCGGAAAGAGTTTGTGGCCTGACCGGCGTCTGGACCAGGAGTGAAGCGGTCGAGCTACGCTCGACCTCGACCCTTCGACTCCGCCCAGGGCAGGCTCGCGGGGACGCCCGTCGCTACACGAGCGAGTCGGCAAAGATTGCGGCGATCGGCGTGCATGTTTCGCGTTCCGTGACATCGCATGGTTTTGCGCTCAATGTTGACACCGACCTGAATTATTTCGATTTGATCATTCCATGCGGAATCACGAAACCGGTTACGTCGATGACGAGGGAACTTGGCAAGCCGCCGGACTTGGGCGAAGTAACGAACTCCGTCGTGCGCAACTTTGGCGAAGTTTTCCAAAGCCAAATCCTGTGGGTTGAAACACTGGAAGCGCTGTTGGGGAAAGCAATCGGGGTACCGATGAAAGTCCCGGCGGAATTGCGATCGATCCACGGACTAGAAGAAACCTTTCCTGTTTAGAGTTCTGAACCAAGTGGATTCTGGGCAGTGGGCGGGTTAGGATTAGTAAGAAGCAGTGCGGCCATGCCCAACAAAATTAAGTCCCAACCCAAATCCAACCACAAAAAACCCACAACCCAACATCTTGTGCCGGGAAGCAACGGTTCGGGATCGGCAGCCGCGGCGCAGAAGAATCCGCAGGAACGCACTTATCGCATTCCCGATTCTCGGCTGGAGAAGCCGGCATTCACCGTTCGTCAAAACTGCGAAGGTTCGGCGATCTGCTACGACATTACTGGCGATCTTAACGCGCCGGTTCCTTCCATCCGCGACTCGAAATACCTCGCTCGGAAACAGTGCATCGAGATTTATCGCTGGATGGTTCTTAATCGCAAAATGGAAACGGCTTTGGAAAATCTCTATAAGCAGGGGAAAGTTGTCGGCGGGGTTTATTTCGGACTAGGGCAAGAGGCTTGCTCATGCGCTTCGGCTTACGCATTGAAAAAGGATGACTGGCTCGCCCCGATGATTCGCAACCAAGGTTCTCTGCTGGTGCGGGGATTCGCTCCACGCGACATGATGATGCAGTACATGGCGAAGGCCGATTCCCCGACCGGTGGGCGGGACGGAACTTCGCACTTTGGGGACATTGAAAAGCGCAACGTCGTGTCGCCGATATCGATGCTGGGCGATCTGGTTCCGGTGATGGCGGGGGTCGCTCTGGGCGCGCGGCTGCAAGGACGAAACATCGCTGTCATGACGTATATCGGGGATGGCGGCCAGTCGACCGGCGTGACTTATGAAGGAATCAATTTTGCCGCGGTGCAGGATTTGGGACTGGTTCTGTTTATCGAAAGCAATCATTGGGGATATTCAACGCCGTCGGAAATGCAATTCAGAGTGCAAGACCTCGCCGAACGCGCGATTGGCTACGGAATCCCGGGCGTGATTGTGGATGGGACCGATGCCTGCCAGGTCTACGACGCGGCCCACGAAGCGTGCGAACGGGCGCGAAGCGGCAAAGGACCGACGCTGATTGAAGCCAAGATGATGCGGATGAAGGGACATGCAATCCACGACAGCGCGGATTACGTTCCCAAGAAAATGTTTGAATACTGGCGCAAGCGCGATCCTATATTGCGTTTTGAAAATTACCTCGTGAAAGTCAAGAAATGGCTCACGCCGCAGGAAAACGAAAAGCTCATCGCCGACGTAGAAGTATTTCTCGAAGCGGAGCGGGAGTTCGCGGTGAATTCGCCGATGCCCACGCCCGAGTCAGCGGCGGGCGGCGTGTATTGCGAGAATGGATGTCACGATATCAAGCCGAAATATGGTATGCCTAAAAGTAGAGGTAAAAAGACTGGCGGAATTCGGACTACGGAGGCGGCGATCCATTTTAAGTAGGGGTGGGTAGTGCGCGCCCGATCCTTCGCCGCGCTCAGGATGACGTCAAGATCTGGAAACTTGTGAGGATTTTCTGTGTCTCGTATTATGTGAGCTACTTTCACTCCCCTGAGGTGATGGCATGATGAGCGACGAGTTCTTCGAGCGGTTGCCTGAGCGTATCGCGAAGTATGACCTGCTCGAGCATCCTTTTTATAAAGCATGGAGCGCGGGCGAACTTACGAACGATGATTTGCACGAGTATGCCAAAGATTACTACCATCATGTCCAAGCTTTCCCCTCGTACCTCGCCGAGTTGGCTGTACGGCTGGACGACTGCGAACTGCGGCGCGCATTGTTAGCTAATCTGGCGGACGAGAAAGGTCTTCCGGCAGGAGGCGAAGAACGGGCAACGCAACGGTCAACCCCCCATTCGGAGTTGTGGTTGGATTTCGTGGAAGGAACTGGCCGAACACGAGCGATAAAGAGCCACGTGCCAGATCCCGCAATTAAGCAGCTTACTGATTTTTTCCATTCCATCGCAACAGACGGAACCCCTGACGAAGCGCTGACGGCGTTTTACGTTTACGAATCGCAAGTGCCGGCCATTGCCACCGAAAAAGCACGGGGCTTGCGCGACAGGTATGGTAAAGACGAGAAGACCTACGGATATTTTACTCTGCACGCCACCGCCGATATATTTCATGCGAACGTGTGGCGCAATCAACTGCGCGCCCGGATCAACTCGGGCGAGGCCAATGCTGAAAAGGCACTGAGCGCGGGAGAGAACAGCGCTAAAGCATTGTGGCAAGCGCTGGATGGAATTGAAGCGAGACGAACGCAAAGTCTGTCGGCAGCCTAACCGCAGCGTTTTTCCATGGCAGAACTCGCAAGCGCCACCGAAATCGAGCCAGCCACGCCTTCAGAGCGGCCGTCGGCGGAGGTGTATGCCATTTTCGGCGCCGAGCCGGAAGTGTTGGCCTACGCCATGGCGAAATATTCCCGTTCGGCGTTATCGCTGAAAGAGTCACTGAAAGAGATCAGCCAGCAGAAAGCGGAGAAATTTCTCAATACATTTTATTTTCAGTACGGCCATCGCTCCATTGCCGATCTGGCGCATGTGGCGATGGCGGTGGAACGGTTGTCTATCCTTGCGGCGATCGCGGTCGCCGACGAGCAGCGCTGGGATGGACAAGAGCGGTCGACCCGCTACCAGGATTTTAAGAAGAGTGGATACTTTATCCCCGACTTTGGCGGCGATGAGTTGTCACAGGATTTATACCGGACAACAATTGAAGAACTGTTTGCGGAATACGAATCGCTTTCGGAAGGCATGTTCCGATATCTCGCGGGCATAACCCCCAAGCCAGTAGACATGAAAACGGAGCAATACGAGCGCACTCTCAAAGCCCGCGCCTTCGATTTTTCGCGATACTTGCTGCCGCTGGCCGCGAACACTTCTCTGGGACAGATTGTCAATGCGCGCGCCTTAGAGACGCAAATCGCGCGATTGCTGGCGCACACTCATGAGGAAGTACGCTCGGTGGGCGAAATGCTTAAGCAGGCGGCGACCACGTCCGCATATAACGTTCATCGCGAATCGCTTGAGCAATTGGTGGAAGGAATTAAAGATATTTCGCCTGAACTTGGCGAGCGTGCCGCTCAGGAACTGTTGCGCGAGATTCGAGTTGCCCCCACGCTGGTGAAATATGCGAATGCGAGTTCTTACGAGATCGAGGCGCGGCGCGAATTGCGGCACGTGGCTTCGCAGTTGATGGGTGGCATTCCAATCGCTGCTGCGCCGATGGTTGACTTGCTGAATGAAGAACCTCTCGAAATAGAACTGGCTGCAACTTTTGTGTATGAGCATTGTTATTTTCCATATCGCCAGATTCGACAGGCAATCGAGGCCGCTGGCGAAGTGATCCGCGGCGAAATCATCGATATGGGATTGCGGCATCGTGGCAAGCACGACGAAATGCAGCGGGCGTGTTGCGCGGGACAGCAATTCCGTTTCGATATTCTTATGGATATTGGCGGATTCCGCGACATGCACCGGCATCGCCGATGCATTCAGATTGGTCAGGAGTTTACGACCCGGCACGGCTACGACGTCCCGGAAGAATTGCAGGCTGCGGGAGTGCGGCAAAATTACGATGCGGTCATGCAGCGGACGGCGGCGTCGGTAGAGAAGGTAGCGAGCCGCGGCAATGCAGAGAGTTCGCAATATGCCATTCCATTAGGCTTCCGCAAGCGCACCTTGTTCAAGATGGATTTCGCGGAGGCTGTGTACATATCAGAATTGCGTACGGGACCCGCGGGACATTTTTCGTATCGCAAAGCGGCTTATGAGATGTATGACGCGGTCGCGCGCAAGCATCCTGGCCTGACAAAATATTTGCGGGTTCATGGCGTTAAAGAGCCGGTGGACTTGCTGAAGCGATAAAAGCATGTGCCTTCGATCTTCGCCCTCACGCCGGCGGGGGAAATCCCATCTTTTCTCTGATCTGTTCCCATTCTTCCTTGACTTTAGGTTCGTGAGAAAGGTCTGCGGCACGATGCAGGGAACGTTCAGCTCCGGGCAGATCATTGAGCTTGAAAAGACATTCTCCCAGTCCAGCCCAAGCAAACCAATCTTGAGGATATTGCTGAATTGCCTGTTCAAACATCGGAACTGCCTGGTCGCATTCCCCTGCCTCGTCAAGGGCAAGCGCGACTTGAACATGCGCCCTTGCGAGACCCTGTGCAACGGGGCCGTTGTGGGGCGCGATTTCGTGGGCCACCGTAAAAACGCTTAGGTCGTTTTCCCACGCTTTTTCCTGTTTCAGGGTTAACACGCTGAAGGTGGCGGCTATTAATCCCGCTACTGCCAGCAATGGCAAGCGATTTCTCGGAGCCAGATGCCATATGGTGGCAATCAAAATCAGCAATCCTGCCAGGGGCAGATATGTGTAGCGTCCGTGGAGGAAATCGCCGGGGTTCAGCGCGTTGGGGTTTAAGGTCGGCAAAATTGGAAGTATGAGCACAGACGTGCCGAGAGCTAAAGCTCGTTTGACGCCGGTTGCGTCGAGAACTGGAAGCTCGCGCTGCGCCTTTCTCCATGCCCAGAAGCACGCGCATATTAAGGTCGCGAGAAGGCCGGTTAGCGCCAATGCAGGGAAAATAACACTTCCCCACGCGAAATGGTCCGCCAAGTCGGGATCGGCGAAAGCTCGCGACCGGATCGGCCATAGCAGCACTTTCACATAAAACCACAACGTAGCGGGAGCGGACAGCAGAACAGTCCGCCAAGGCAAGTGCTGCGTCGCGGCAGTTAGTCGTCCATGTAGAGCATTTAGTCGGCAGCCCAGGTAGATTACGGTCACCAGCAGGAACGGCAACGCTTCGCGAAATGCGAAAATTATGCGAACTCGCAGCCCGCTAATTCCACGTCCCGATTCCGCTTTCTCGCTATTTGAGCTAACGAAACTTGACGGAACGGCGAACGCCATTACAAAAATGACGGCTGGCAACATGATCGCGGTTTCTTTCGACATCAGCGCCGCGAGACAGGCTGCGGCGGAAAACACTAACCACCACCATGATCTCGCTCTCGAGTTCTTATGGTTTCGTTTCGAGGGCCTTCGATGAAGTCTTGTGGGATGGATTTTCTCCAACGATTCCGCATACTTGAGATACAGCAGCAGGGTGCCCAGCGCCGCGGCAGACATGATGGGGTCGGGAACGGTTACCCACGCAACGGATTCAGTCTGCGCCGGATGCAGCGCGAACAATGTTCCGGCAATCAGGGCTGCAACTCGGTCGCGCAGAAGTTTTAAAACTAGCAATCCCAGCAAGAGCGCGACGAGCAAATGTTTGGCGATGCTGAGCAAATGCCATCCCCATGAAGACATTTCGCTGAGGATGAAACACAGTCTCAACCACACCACAAAAACTGGCCGGTAAAAACTTGATGGGCCACCCGTAGTCTGAGCCCAAACATAGCTGGTAAAGTACTCCCAAATGTGCCCGGAGGATTGCAGCCGGGGATCATTGATAAAGTGATGGTCATCCAGGATAAATTTAAAATTAAGCGCGGGACTGTAGATGGCGAAGACCGCAGACGCGAGCGCAATGGCTGCTAGGGCCGCCAGTAGAGGCGAAAGCAACTCTTTCGGCGAAGCTGGCATTGCAAGCGGAGATGGTTTCTGCCGAATCCGGGAACGAGCAGTCATTCGTATGGATATTGTAGGAGAATTTGCTCCGGCAGCAAGTTAGGTAAACAGAAGCCTGCGTAATCTAGAATAACGTCCTTGAATCTTTCTGAAATCGATCGCCTGCGGGTTGTCCTGGTGTCGACGCGCAATCCGTTGAATATCGGCGCGGCGTCACGGGCGATGAGTAATTTTGGATTCCTTCGACTGCGGCTGGTGAATCCATTCGACCCGGCATTTCGCGAGGCGCGTTCGGCTGTTGGCGCCGCGAAAGTTCTGGCCGGCGCAGAAACTTATTCAAACGTGGCCGACGCGGTGGCGGATTGCGCTCTGGTCGTGGGCACGACGGCGGCTTGCGAACGGGATTTGCAGCATCCGCTGCGGCGGCTGGAAGTGGGCGCTCGCCTGATTCGACGGCAACTAGTGTCGGGCCCAGTGGCGTTGCTCTTTGGTTCGGAAAAACGCGGACTTTCCAATCACGATCTCAGCTTCTGTAACTGGCTCATGCGTATTCCGACGAGCGAAGAGAATTTCTCGATGAATCTTGGGCAAGCCGTTGCGGTTTGCCTCTATGAACTGGCACGCGAATCCAGAGCCGCGACACTTCGCGCCAGCTCCGAAGATTACGAGCGCATTACCGAACTTCTGCTCGATGCGATGCGCGCCAGCGGGTACTTAAAACGCCGGCCGATCGCTGATGTGGACGAAAGAATCCGGCGCATGGTCAGGCGCCTGAATATTCCGGCCCGCGATTCGGTCGCCTGGCTCGGAATTCTGCGGCAAATTCTATGGAAGCTGAGTGAGGGCTCCAAAGAGTAAAAACTTGGGCTGTTTCACCGGTACTGCACCAGTTTACGTCCGCGCCGACTTCACATCCGTGCGCCCGAAGTCTCGGCCTTTAAATAACAGCGGCTCTCCGTTGGATTTCGCCAGGGCGTAGGAAAAGCAGTCGCCAAAATTCAGCTTGGCGGGGTGGCCGCTAGATTTCCCGAAGTCGCGATAGGCTTGGCGCGCAATGCGGGCTTGCGCCTCGGTGACCGGCTCAATCGCGATTTGCGCTTCTTGGATCAACTCGTCAAAACGCCGGCTGGCAATGGGGTCCTTGCTCCCATCTATCACGGCGCCCGCTTCCACATAACTCACGACTGAAATACGAGGCTGCGAGGAGCGCTCAATGATTCTGGCGAATTCGGGCGCCTCCGCTTCGAAGCGTAGGATGGCGATCAGGGCCGAAGTGTCGAGAATCATTTCGGCAACCCCTTCTCGTCATACAAAATATCGCCATGATCGGTAGAACGAAACGGTTCCTTCAGACGCCCGGCGCAGTCCCGTCCAATTTCGAGCAGTCGATCCGAGAGTTTGGCAGCATGTTTATTTTTCTCCTGCACCCTTTTAAGGCGTTCGCTGATAGCCTCGGTAACCGCCTGGGTTAAGCTCTCTCCGGTAAGCTTGGCCAAACTCGTTGCAAGTTTGTGCGCTTCTTCGTTTTTGATGTTCAGACTCATAGATGGTAGATATTCTACCATTGTATCTACCATTCTACCACATCAAAATTGCGGACGACGGCAGTAAAGTCACAATCCCGCACCTGATGCTTACGTCTCCTTTGGCCTTAACAACGAAATGCTGTCGCGAGTCCGTCTTTTTCCGGTAAGGCACCGAAAGTAACGCGGTCGCGACGCCGGGAAATACGCTGCCGTTCAATTCCCGAATACAATTCGCATTAGTGGCTCAATGGTGGTCCATTCTGGCGGGCGCGGCCGTGGGTGTGGCGGCCTGCTCCGGTTTCGCGTCTGCACAGATGCCAACCGGCGGTTGCCCGATTTTGGCTCCGGGGCGTACCGTGATTTCTCCGAAGGAATTGCGAAGTCACAATGGCGTTTTGCAGGTCAATCTCGCCTTCCGTAGCGGTGTCGATTCGAATGGGCAAACGCGTTATTGCTATGTGGCCGCGAACGGAGAGTTGGCGCCGACCTTAAGGCTCAATCCGGGCGATCTGCTGATTTTGAAATTGAGGAATGAGGTTGCAGCGGGGGTGGAACAATCCCACCGCAACGTCGCTTCTCCTGACTGTGGCGCAGAAATGATGATGTCGGGGGCGACGAACCTACATTTTCATGGGCTGGCGATTCCGCCGGTGTGCCATGAGGATGATTCTCTTCGCACGTTGATTGCGCCATCGTCGAAAGAGTTTGAGTATCGCTTTCGGATTCCGGCGACGCAGCCTCCGGGGCTGTACTGGTATCATCCCCACCCACATGGGCACAGCGAGGAGCAGGTTTTAGGCGGCGCGTCTGGGGCATTGATTGTCGACGGCCGCGAGCTGGCCGGGAAGAATCTGCCCGAGCGCGTATTCGTCATCCGCGATCAAAAGCTTCCTGCCGCGATAACCGCGATCAAAGATGCGGCCCGCCCGGCGAAGAATCTGTCGATTAATTTTGTGCCAGTTCCCTATCCCGATTATCCAACTGCGGTGATTAAGACGCAGCCTGCGACTCGCGAATTATGGCGGGTAGTGAATGCTTCGGCGGACACTTATTTGGATCTGTTCGTGCTGTTCGGCGGAAAGTTTCAGAAGCTGGGACTGGTTGCGCTCGACGGCGCGCCGATCGCTTATGGAAGCAAATCGGAGCGCGTGGTTTGGAGTAACGACATTTCAATTCCGCCGGGCGGCCGCGCTGAGTTCATATTTGTGTCTCCTTCAGAGGGAGAAAAAGCTCAGCTACTCACCGCTGGAGTCGATACCGCACCTGTCGGCGGGGAAGATAATCCAGCAGTGGTTGCGGCTGCGGGAGGGACCGTGCCGGACGATGACGACTACACTCCACCGCGTCCCTTGGCCCAGATTGTTGCTTCGAAAGATGTCGTGGAACCGGACATAGAAAAGGGACGCGTGGTGAAGAGGAATTCTCTGCCTTCATTGGCTACCGTGCAGCCAGTCCGCCAGCGGAAATTATATTTCTCCGAAAAGGCGATGGACCCGAAGCATCCGGCGACGTCGACCGTGTTTTATCTTACCGAGGAAGGCAAAGTGCCCGCGCCGTTTGATCCCGCGGTGATGACCCCGAATATCACGGTACACGTGGGCGATGTGGAAGATTGGACGATCGAGAACCGCTCTCAGGAGTCGCACGATTTTCATATCCACCAAACGCATTTTCTGGTGTTGGAGCGGGACGGCAAGCCAGCGGACGGATATCTTCGCGATACCGTGGATGTGCCTTTCTGGGATGGGGTTTCGGCACAGTATCCCAGCGTTAAGTTGCGGATGGATTTTCGCGATCCGAATATTGTGGGAACGTTTCCTTATCATTGCCACATTTTGCAGCACGCCGATGGCGGAATGATGGGGTTGATTCGCGTGGAACCGCGATAGGGCCCGCTCTCGCCCCGACGGAGAAAACGCGGGTCTTTGGGATGACTAGGCGTGGTTTATGTAATTCGTTGTCGAGCTTTGCTCGACTGGACGGCCGGGGCGGCCGTCCCCACGCGATCAGAAACGGCCCGACGCCGCCCATCCGCGATCAAAAACGGTCCCGGAAGACTCCGCGCATCCGCGATCCAACGCCAGCGCGGGTCAACAGCTTCCTTGTATGTACAACTGGCAGAATTGCGCTCTCATCTGAGATTCACTCGCCGTCTGGGGGTAGAATTGAATGTATGGTGGTTGCCGCAGATCTGAGTTCTAAGCGCGTTGTTCTCGACCTCCACCTGCGTCAATTGGGACGCACTCTAGTTGCGTATTCCGGCGGCGTCGATTCAGCATTTCTGGCATGGGCGGCGCATCAGGCGCTGGGTGCGGACATGCTTGCGGTCATCGCCGATTCTGCCAGCCTCGCCCGGACTCAGCTTGCCGACGCGGTGTCGTTTGCGGAAGAACACGGCATACCATTGGAGGTGCTGGCCACCTCTGAACTCGACAGCCCGGACTATGCCCGTAACGATGCTTCCCGATGCTTTCACTGCAAAGACGAATTGTTTACGGTGATGGAAAAATTTCGCGCGAACCGCGACTTCAATTCCATTGCCTACGGCGTCAACGTCGACGATCAGGGTGATTTTCGTCCCGGAGAAGCCGCGGCGAAGCGGCATTACGTCGCTGCACCCTTGCTGGACGCAGGATTGACAAAAGAAGACATCCGCGAGATGGCCCGCGACGCGGGATTGCGAATATGGGATAAGCCTGCCTCGGCGTGTCTTTCATCGCGGATTGAATATGGACGTCCGGTGACCCGCGAATCGCTGAGCGTGGTCGAACGCGGCGAAGATGCGGTGCGCGCTTTGGGATTCAGGCAATTTCGCGTGCGTCACCACGGCGATATCGTGCGGATTGAAATTGCGCGCGATGAGATGGGCGCGGCGCTCGATCCCGCAATGGCTGCCCGGTTTACCGAAATATTCAAAGCCCTGGGATTTAAATTTGTGACGCTTGATCTCGAAGGCTTTCGTTCCGGGTCTATGAACGCCTTGCTCTCCATTGAGCAGATAGCGAGGCCAGCGTGAGCCTGATCCCGCCAGGTAAGATGGTCGCTCACAATATGGTGACCACGCAATTTGAATTGGATGGATTCAAGGTCGTTCGCACATTGGGCGTGGTGCGAGGCATCGTGGTTCGATCACGTTCCATCGTCGGCACTATTGGCGCCAGCCTTCAGACCATTCTTGGCGGAAACATTACGCTGCTAACGAATCTGTGCGAGAAGACCCGTTCCGAGGCATTCGACCTGATGTTGCAACACGCCGCCGAACTGGGAGGCAACGCGGTCGTCGGAGCTCGCTACGACGCCACGGAAATTATGCAAGGCGTCACCGAAGTGCTGGCATATGGCACCGCAGTATCCGTTGAACCCTCCCGGTAACCCGTGGCGATGGAAGCAAAGCATTCTTATGGAGGACCGGGTTTCTATAAGCTGGCACCTTGCAAACGCGCACAAGCAACTTCTATGAAGCTGGGCCGTGCGACCGGTATTTAGATCCGCCGAACGCATAGGCGGCAACCAATACATACGCGGCCAGAGGAACGAGATAAGCCAGCGCGATGCTGCGAAAAACTTCGGAAATCAGACCCATCATAGGAGTCAAAACCGCGCCTCCCACGATTGCCATCACCAGTAACGAACTGCCCAGCTTGGTGTTCGCTCCCAACTTTTTCAGGCCAAGCGCAAAAATAGTTGGGAACATCAGCGACATGAACAAGCTGGTCAGAAAGACCGCCCACAGTCCTGTCCAACCGGGTCGCGCGACTGCAACCGTCAACAGGACCACATTGACCAATGCGTATGCTCCCAACATTTTGTTAGGCGCGACAAATCGCATCACGTAGGCCGATATGAAACGCCCGACCCCGAATGCCGCCAGCGTGCCGCTTAGAAAATATCCGGCCACTTTTTCGGGTTCGTGGGTGTAATCCTGAACGTATTGGATGAAGTAGCTCCAAGTGCCAACCTGCGCTCCCACATACATAAACTGCGCTACGACAGCCAGTAGAAAATGCGGGTAGCGAAGTAAATCGCGGAACCGGCCCGGCTTACCTCCGCTTTCATGCTCGCTCTGAATATTGGGAAATTGAGTGCGCAGAATCAGGAACGCCCAGCACAGCGCAACCACACCTAAGACCAGATAGGGCTTTACCACTCGCAACCTCTCCGACCTTAGATACGCCTCGTAAAGATGCCGAGATTGCAACGACTCGACTTGCGCCGGATTCAATTCGACGCCGGAGAAGATGAAAACGGTTCCGATCAATACTCCCGCGATGGAACCAATAGGGTTGAAGGCTTGAGAGAAATTGAGCCGTCTCTCCGAGCTTTCCGGATAGCCGAGCTGCGCGATAAAGGGATTTGAAGCCGTTTCTAGAAATGAAAGTCCGCTGGCAATGACAAAAAGAGCGAGCAGAAAAAACCAATACTGCCCGACAATAGCGGCCGGCCAAAACAAAAATGCGCCAATCCCGAAGAGACACAGCCCGGTTAAGATGCCGGTTTTATAACCGAACCTATCCATCAGAAGGGCAGACGGTATAGCCAGAAGGAAATAACCCATGTAGAAGGCCGATTGCACGAGGCCGGCTTCGAAACGGGTAATTGCAAACGACTTCATGAATTGGCGAATCAAGACATCATTTAAGTTGTTAGGGATGCCCCAAAGAAAGAACAACGCGGTCACGAAGAAAAAAGGCAGTAGTTGTCCGGGCGGGAACAGCGATCGACCTTTATCGCGATCGTTGTCATCGCGATCCTCGAAGTCAGCTTTCGTCGCGTCCATCGATTGAAACTTTCTTATACCTGCGCGCACGGCATCTGAGTCGTGCGGCTTACGCTGACTCCAAAATAATATTTGAGTATTGGATAGTGTCGCCGGTGCGGATCAGGCCTATCGCTTGCGGCACTCGCTTTTTAAATTCGACGTGAGGCTCAAAGTTGAGAGTTATGCCAGCGAGCGCCTGCTCGAAAGCGAGACATGCTTCCGGTGCGTTAAGGGTGCGAAACTCATTCGCCATGAAAGCGCTGCCAACAGTAAAATTTTCGCGAATGGCCTTAACTACCTCCAAAACTCGGGGCACATCGTCCACCAACGAAATATCGATCGTTTCTAGATCCGGCCAGAAAGGAAATCCGCGATCGGCGATAACCAGTGTGTTGGTATGGCGCACCCGGCTAAGCAGCGCGTTAATGGCGGGATTTAAAATGCCATGTTTTAACATTGTTTGCACGTGCCGTACGAGAGTATATGTGACGGCGGCGCACCCGGTATACTTTCCATTTTGGTGAGCGCTTATGAAATTAATTAGATTCGAAGATGCTGGGCGGGCAAAACCAGGCGTCCTTCTCAAGGATGGAATTCGTGTTGATGTCTCGGGATTCGGTTCAGATTACAACGAAGACTTTTTTGCCAATGGCGGCTTGCAAAGACTTCGAGAATGGCTCACGCATAATATCGACTCGGCCCCGCGAGTTTCGTCTTCCGCGCGGTTGGACAATCCTATTTGCAGGCCCAGCAAAATCGTCTGCATAGGACTTAACTTTCGGGATCACGCGGAAGAAAGCGGGATGGAGATTCCTAAAGAGCCGGTCCTATTTTTTAAGTCAACGTCCTCTCTGGTTGGCCCCAACGATCCGCTGCTGATTCCAAGAGGGGCTGTAAAAGTCGACTGGGAGGTCGAACTCGCGGTCGTCATCGAAAAGAAGGCTTCGTATGTCGCCGTAGAAAGCGCCCTTGAACATGTCGCCGGCTTTGTCCTGCATAACGACTATTCCGAGCGTAGCTTTCAACTGGAGCGAGGAGGCCAGTGGGTGAAAGGAAAAAGCGCCGATTCTTTCGCTCCGCTCGGTCCTTTTTTAGCGACCAGAGATGAAATCCCGAATTTTAATAACCTCGGAATGTGGCTGAAAGTTAACGGGGAATTCAGGCAGAAAAGCTCCACGTCGAAAATGATTTTTGATGTTCCCGCGCTGGTTGCTTACGTCAGCAATTTTATGACGCTTTTGCCGGGAGACCTCATCAGCACTGGCACGCCAGCGGGCGTGGGTTTGGGCATGAAACCTCCGAGTTACCTGAAGCCGGGCGATCTCGTCGAACTTGGTATTGAAGGACTCGGCGAATCGCGGCAGAAGGTGATTTCGCATTCGTGAAACACGAATGTGCGGAGGTCTCGCCTCGTTCTTCGCGGTAACAATGAAGATTGACGCCCATCAGCATTTCTGGAAGTACGTCCCGTCAGAGTATGGATGGATCGACGATTCGATGAAGGCATTGCGTCGCGATTTCTTGCCGGAAGACCTGCGCCCGGAACTGAACCGCAACGGATTCGACGGATCGATTGCGGTGCAAGCCCGGCAAAGCCTGGAAGAAACACGCTGGCTGCTTGATCTCGCGGATCGTTCTCCGTTTATTGCAGGGGTTGTGGGCTGGGTCGACCTCCAGTCTCGCGATTTGCGGCAAGATCTCGAATCTCTTGCAGCGAAATCAAAATTGGTGGGGGTCCGCCACGTTGTGCAAAGTGAGCCGGATGACAATTATCTATTGCAACCGGAATTTCTTCGCGGGCTGGCTCTGCTGCGAGAGTACGGGCTCGCCTACGATATCCTCATTTATCCGAAGCATCTCCCGGTGGCGGCCAGGTTTGTGGGACTTTTTCCCGATCAGCCCTTTGTGCTGGATCATCTCGGCAAACCACCCGTCAAGAAAGGAACTCTCGGGCCGTGGTCCGATGGAATCCGGCAACTGGCTTCGTTCCCAAACGTTTATTGCAAACTGTCAGGATTGGTTACCGAAGCGGATTGGCGGGGCTGGAAGCCGGAGGATCTAACGCCGTTTCTGGACGTCGCATTCGAATGTTTCGGTTCAGCCCGATTGATGATTGGCTCCGACTGGCCTGTGTGTACGCTGGCGGCGAACTATTCTGAAACCATGGGCGTTGTGAGAGAGTACCTGAGCAAATACGAGAACGAAGTTCAGGATGCTGTCCTCGGCGGAAACGCGGCCCGATTTTGGAACCTGGAAGTGTGAGACCTGGAAGCTCTGAAGAACGATGACGAGTTTACACACCAGCAATTTTCGTTTGGAAGGCAAAACGGCGGTGATCACCGGCGCCGGCAGCGGGATAGGCCGTGCCATCGCGTTGCGGTTCGCGGCGGCAGGCGCCGCAGTGCGCGTACTCGATGTTAATCAGAACGATGCGGAGAATTCGGCGCAGCAGATTGCGGCCGCGAATGGCGAAGCGTCAGCGCATGTTTGCGACGTGACCAATCAGCAGCAGGTGAAAGGTATTTTCGATGAGTTTGCACAACGTGGACGCATCGACATCCTGGTAAACAACGCGGGGGTGTCGCACATCGGCACGGTCGAAACCACCTCCGAAAGCGATTTCGATCGTGTGATGCGAGTAAATGTTAAGGGATACTACAACTGCATTTACGCGGGCATTGGCCATATGAAGGCACCTGGCGGCGTCATTCTGAACATGGCTTCGATCGCGGGGTCCGCTGGCCTTTCCGATCGCTTCGCGTATTCAACCAGCAAGGGTGCAGTTATTGCGATGACTTATTCTGTCGCAAAGGATTACCTCCCTCACAACATTCGCTGTAATTGCATTTCGCCAGCTCGAGTACATACGCCTTTCGTCGACAATTATCTGCAAAGGAACTATCCGGGACGCGAGCCGGAGATGTTCGCGAAGCTGGCACAATCCCAACCCGTCGGAAGAATGGCCCAACCGGAGGAGGTGGCATCTCTGGCTCTTTTTCTTTGCTCCGATGAAGCTGCTTTCATTACCGGAGTGGATTATCCGTTGGATGGTGGCTTCGTAAATCTCCGCGGCTGATTTATCGCGCAAATGGCTGAAGCGTCACTTTTATGGATTTACAAATAAAAGGCAACGTGATCCTGATCACCGGCGGTGCCAAAGGCATTGGCGAGGCGGTTGCCCGGGCAGCCGCTGCTGAGGGCGCGATTCCTGTTATTATTGACCGCGACGCCGACGCGGGTGCCCAGTTGCAGCTGAATTTGCGAACCATGGGCATGGAGAGCGAACTTATTCTCGCCGAGCTTTCCGATTCCGAAGCCTGCAACCATGCCGTGCGCCGAACCCTGGAGAAGCTCGGCCGCATCGATGCTTTGGTAAACAATGCGGGAGTGAACGACGGCGTCGGGCTAGAACGCGGAAGTCCGAGTAGTTTTTTGACTTCGATCGAACGGAATCTTCTGCATTATTATTCAATGGCTCACTACGCGCTGCCTGCGCTCAAAGAAACTCGCGGCTCCATTGTTAATATCAGCTCGAAAACGGCCATCACCGGACAAGGCGGAACTTCGGGATACGTGGCTTCAAAAGCCGCGATCCTCGGACTCACCCGGGAATGGGCGGCAGAGCTTCTGACCTTCGGAATTCGCGTTAATGCCGTCATCCCCGCCGAAGTGATGACGCCTCTTTATCAGCAATGGCTGGCGACATTTCCCGACCCGCAGAAAAAACGCGAGCAGATTATGTCGAAGATCCCGCTGGGAAATCGGATGACCACTACGAAAGAGATTGCCGACATGGTGGTGTTTCTGTTATCGGATCGCGCGGCCCACATTACCGGTCAATACTTATTCGTGGATGGAGGGTATGTGCACCTCGATCGGGCGCTTACGTAGTCAATGCTGCGAATACTCGCGCATTTCTAAGCTATTGCGACGGTGCACGTGATTTGGGAGCTGGCTGAATCGTATGCCAACGAGCGGCCCGCTCCCCGGACCGGAATCTTGTTGAACAACTGGGTGGGCGAAGGATGAATCCCTTTTACGTTCTGCCCCCATGTCTCGGCCGAAGCTAGCTGTAAGCATTCGCGACCAGAAATCGACCGCGGGCCTTTAGCGCTACGAAACCCAAAGTGGTTAGAGGCGTTGGGTGGCGTACTTGCTGCTGCTGTCGTACCACGCGCCGAGCCCTCGCTGAACTGGTATAGCGCATCGTCGAAAAAGCGTTGTTGAGCTTCGCTCAACCAGACAGTCGGGGGCGGCTGTCTCTACGTGAGTTCATTTCCCTTTATCTTTTTCTTTCGGCTTTGGCTCTTCTTTCTTTGCGGGCGCCTTCGGCGGGGTACTCGGACGGGGCACCGGTTCACGCGCCGTGGTTCCCGTAGTCGTGCCCGACGAGCGCGAAATGCTTTGACTGGGGCTTTCCGAATTTGTTGAAGGTGACGATGTGGTGCGCGAAGCCGACGAATTTGCAGAGGTGCCGGCGGCGCTCGGAGGCCGTGGTACCGAGCGGGTGGTGTTAGTCCCGGCACCCTGATTGTTCCCGATAGGCGAACTTGCGTTCCCTGCTGGACGTGGAGAGCTTCCACCCGCGCTTGGCGGACGGGGGACCACGCGTCCATTTGTCGGATTTCCGCCGGATGCGTTCTTTGCGCCGGCCGCATTAGGCGCAGGCGTTGTACCCGTCTTTGGAGTTTGGGCAGTCTGCGCCGGCATCTGGCGCCGAATCTGCTGCTCGGTTTGCGGATCCAAAGGACGCCCGCCGTTTTTGGCCAGAGCTTCCTGCTTGGCTTCAAACGGAATCGGTTTCGGCGGAGGCGCAGACTTGGTCACCACTGGCCGCGAGGTCACCTGTGCTGGAGGCGCGGCCGCATGGGCGCCAGCATTGGCTCCGAGCACACTTGTCTTTGCCGGAATAACTCCCGGCGTCGCCGCCATGGGAGCCTTCGCCGCTTCGGATGGCGGTATCTGCACCGCAGCCTTAGCCACAGATTGCGAATTGGTCATGGCGCTGGCCGGAACCGCGGTCATTGCGCCCGGGACCGTTTGATTTGCGTAATGGATATTCGCGGTGTTAACGGTTGTGCTGTTATTTACGTAATAGTTGTTTGTAACGGTCGTTATATTCGTGATGTGCGTATTGCTGACATTTACATTCTGGAAATAAGTTCGGCTCACAGCATAAGTCGGGCGGTAAGGTTCTCCGTAGCCCAGCGGGAACCATCCCACTCCGATTCCGCCGCCGAAGCCAACTCCAATCCCCAGTCCCCAATGCGCGCCGCCAACCCATGCCACCAACGCGGGCGCGTACACCGGACGAATCCCGACTACGACAGGGCCGGGAGACCATCCCCATGCTCCCCCATAGAATACCCAGCGACCATAGTGTGAGGGCGCGTATCCCCAGGGCGCGTCGTCGACCCACGTCCAGCCCCACGGCTCTACCCATACCCAATGTCCGTAGTGATAGGGCGCCCATCCCACTTCAACGCCTGCGGGGATCCAGACTGCGCCGTAACCCGGCTCTACGCGCCACGTTCCGTACTGATCGAGATCGTCGGCGCCGACAACGTCAGGCGAAACATAGCGTGCGGATAGCGAACGATCTTCACGCTCATCGCGAACATTGCACCAGTCGTCGAATCCATCTGGAGCGGCTAAGTCCGCCGCCTGATGCTGCAAAGAAGTCCCATTGTTGAACGTCCCCATTTCACCGGCGTGGACCGTCACGGCATTGCCCTGGCCGGTGGCCTCGCCTTCGCCGTGTCGCACCGCAACCATGGTGGTATCCCCGTCGGGATCGACATCGAAACGGTAGTCGCCAGCTTTTGTCACCGTAAACGCCAGGTTTGGAGTATCGACCTCGTAGATTTCGCCGTCGTAAAGATGACGCACCCACAGATTCAGCGTTCCCTGGTCGAGCTCGACCTGCACGGTTTGGTCATCGACATTGGTCAGCGTCATGCTGGTTTCGGAGTTCATGCGCAACGCGGACGATCCCAGATGCAGTTCGGCGCGCGAATCTTTGTCTGTCCAAACCCGGTCTGCGGTAGTGAGCGGGCGATTGACGACCGCTTCGACCCAATCATTCACGCCGCCGGGCTGGACGGAGACTTGGCCCGAAATGTAGCGGATGTCAACGGCTCGGCCGGGAGGGTCCGCCATGGCCAGTGCGGCGGAAAAAATCGTAAACAGCGTGATCAAGATCGCCGATTCCAACCTTTGAGAAATATTCATGCTTGCAAGATTCATAGATCTCCAGTGGGGCGCATTTCCAGCTTACGTCTACTTTCGTATTTGTGGGAACAGACGTCGAGTTATTTAGGGGCGAGTCCGTCCGCCTGCATTAACCCTGAATTCTGCCATGAGTTGCGGTGAATAATAAACCGAAGAGCGCGTAGACCCGAACGCCTCCGTCCGGGAGGGTGAGCCAAAGTTCAGCGACGCAGAGGAGATTCTACCCTACCCGATTCTGATGGATCATCTCGGTGAAGGGACGTTTAATATGTACGGCATGCCTTCGACCCCCAACTCCCATATCGACCTTCAGGCCATCTCCAAACAAGTCATGACGCAATACGGATTTCAGCCGGATTTTCCTCCGGAAATTGCGCAGCAACTTACACAGATAAAGGCGGATCCGCCGCAACTCATACCGGGACCGGACATCCGCGACCTGAGAAGTCTGCTCTGGTCATCCATCGACAACGACACCTCGCGCGATCTCGATCAGATCGAATACGCTGAGCGGACGCCCGATGGCCAAATCAAAATCCTCATCGGCATCGCCGACGTTAACGCATTCGTCCCCAAAGATTCACCTATCGACAAACATGCCGCCCGCGAGACGACCACCGTTTACACGGGAGTAAGAATTTTTCCGATGCTGCCCGAAGAACTCTCCACGGGCGCGACATCGCTACTGCCAGACGCCGACAAGCTCGCCATGGTCACCGAGTACATCGTCGGCGCGAATGGAAGCGTTAACGCGAGCAATGTATATCGCGCGGTTGTCCGCAACAAAGCCCAGCTTACATATAACGCCGTAGGTGCATGGCTCGAAGGCACGGCCGGAGCTCCGCCGAGAGTAGCTGGGTCTCCCGATCTGCAAGCACAATTGAAATTACAGGACGAAGCTGCGCAAGGCCTGCGCAAGCGACGGTACGAGTGCGGCGCGCTCGATATCGATACCCAGGAAACGCGAGCGGTTCTATCGAGCGATCAGCAAGTCAATGTCGAGGCCGAAGAAAAAAATCGCGCCACCGAGCTGATCGAAGATTTCATGATCGCAGCGAATGGCGTGATCGCCCGCATGCTAGAAAAGGTCTCGTCACTGCGCCGCATCGTAAGAACTCCCGAGCGCTGGGGCCGCATCGTGCAACTTGCCGCTCGCTTGGGGGAGAAATTACCGGCAAATCCCGACTCCAAAGCACTCAACGATTTTCTGATTAAGCGCCGCGCCGTCGATCCCGACCACTTTGCCGATCTATCGCTCGCGGTTATCAAGCTGATCGGCCCCGGCGAATACGTTGTTGAGCGTCCCGGAGAACCAGCGCAAGGCCACTTCGGCCTCGCCGTGCAAGACTACACGCACTCGACCGCACCCAACCGCCGCTTCGCCGATCTGGTCACGCAGCGGCTGATCAAGTCGGTCATCGGGAAGAAACTGTCTCCCTACTCCGATACCGAACTCGACGCCATCGCCAAAAACTGCACCGAGAAAGGAGATGCCGAGCGCAAAGTCGAACGCCAAATGTCAAAACGGATGGCGGCCATCGCAATGAGCCGCCATATTGGAGACACCTTCGATGCCATCGTAACCGGAGCAACTCCAAAAGGCACTTTTGTCCGGATAATGCAGCCGCACATAGAAGGATTGCTGGCGGAAGGCGCAAAAGGATTGGACGTCGGCGACAAATTAAAAGTAAAGCTGACCAGAACCGACGTGCAGCGCGGATACATCGATTTCGCGAAAGTATAACGATTCCTGGCAATTGGACTGTAGACTAGCCGAATAAATCGGAGAATATCGTATTGCCAATCAACCGCAAGGGCCTGCTAGTTCGATACTTTTATTTCCTGATGTCGCTTTTGATCGCGGCAGTCGTGGTCTACGGATTCAGCCAGAGAGCTGAAAAACAGTTTTTTCATCCCATCCATCCCAAACCAATTCTTCTTTCAATCCATGCCGCTATTTTCTCCGCGTGGATTCTTTTCTATATCCTCCAATCTGTCCTGGTGCGCACCGGCAACGTGCGCATCCATCGCTGGCTGGGATGGTTTGGGGTCGCGCTCGGGTTCGCCATTCCCGTAATCGGCACAATCACTGCGGTCACTATACGGCGTTTCGATTTGCACTATCACGACCTTGCCCGCACGGCGCCCCTGCTCCGCACCGCGATCCTGGATTTGACATCGTTCACCATTCCCTTTGTCCTGGCTGTCTATTGGCGTAATAAGCCGGAGTTCCACCGGCGACTCATGCTGACTGCGAGTTGTGCGCTCACGGCTGCCGCATTTGTTCGTTTCCCACCGCAATTTCACTCCTGGCCATGGTTCTACGTGGGAGTTGATCTATTGATCAGTCTCGGCATCGTGCGCGATCTCATCGTCAACCGCCGCGTGCACATCGTTTATGTCTGCGCGCTGCCGGCGCTGATTGTCGCCCAAGTCACGGTCATGGACACAATTCTGCACTTTTAGCTATAGCGTCCGCATTCGGCCGAAAGCCTTACGGCAAACGTTTTCTGTCGATGTGCTAGCATTCCTGTATCTCTGGCTCTGATCTGATTCGATGGATATTCGGGAAATAGCAAAACGCGCAAAGGTTTCTACCGCCACGGTCTCACGAACCATCAATCACGTACCCAGCGTGGATCCGCAACTCGCCAAACGGGTATGGAAAGTTGTCGAGGAACTGGGATATTACCCGAATACGCAGGCGCGCGCGCTGGTGTCGGGGAAAAGCAGGATATTTGGACTTATCGTTTCCGAAATAACCAATCCTTTTTTCCCCGAGATTGTTCAATCCTTCGAAGATATCGCCGTCCGGAATAACTACGAGATTCTGCTCACCTCGACCGTCCACGATCCCAAGCGCATGGAAATAGCGGTTCGGCGAATGATTGAACGCAGAGTAGATGGCGTCGCGATTTTGACGTTTGGCATGGAAGAGTCGTTGATCGCCGATCTGCGCTTTCGCAAGTTGCCGATAGTTTTCGTAGACGTCGGTCCGCACGTTCCTGGCGTGAGCAACATTCGAATTAATTATTTGCATGGAATCCGTCAGGCGGTGCAACATCTGGCGGCGTTGCGGCATACTCGAATAGCGTTTATCAGCGGGCCTTTGCATCTGCGATCGGCGGTGGCGCGCAAGACCGCGTTCGAAAAGTCCATGCAGGAAATTGGTCGGGAACTTTCTCCAGAATTGATGGTGACCGGCGACCACAGAATGGAAGGGGGCATGCGCGGATTGATTGAACTGGCGGCTCTTCCCGACCGACCCACCGCGGTGATTTGCTCCAACGACATGACCGCCATCGGAGTAATGCGCGAAGCTTATGACTACGGAATGGTTATCCCGCGAGATTTGTCAGTCGTGGGATTCGACGATATTCGGCTCTCCAGTTTTACAACTCCGCCGCTGACCACGGTGCAGATGTCGCAGACATTATTGGCGGAGTACGCGTTCAAGGCCCTCATCCACGAAGTGGAAAAGACCTCGCCGTCCAAGGAAGGCATGGAATATGAGTTGGTAACGAACCTTGTATTGCGGGCGTCCACGGCCCTCGCGGCCCCGCAAAATCGGCCTTAATTGTGCTGGTCCAGCGTGGATTCAACCAGGTCGGAAAGTTGTTGGAACGTGTACTCGTTGCCATCGAGTAGAGCTGCCATTTTCCCCTGCCGATCAATGACGGCCGTGCGGAACGAATGTAATAGCAGAGCCTCATCGGGATAAAAACTCATGTCGAACCGGCGGCACACCCTCTGCACAACCGGCAGCGGCCCTGTCAGGAAATACCAGTTCCCGGCCTGCGCTTTCCAAATGCGCGCATAATGAGTCAAGGCATCGGGCTGGTCGTGCGCCGGATCGATGACGATGCTCAGCAACACCAAATCGCGGCCCATACGTTCTTTAAATTGTTTTTGCAGCCGCCCGAAATTGTTGGAAACACGGAAACAGTATTCCGGCCGGGGGCAACGAGTATAAATAAAACTTACCGCCACAACCTTGCCCGCGAGTTGCGACAGCTTGAGATAGTTTCGGTCCTGGTCGATCAAAGTGAAATCCGGGACCGCCTGGCCCCCAGCCAGGGGGGCCATTGCCGGCGAATCGTGAGCAATCATTTGCTCCAGCAGTTTGAGCCGCCGCGTCTCCGTCGGGTCCAGTTCGAGGCTCTCGAACGGAACGACGCGGATATTTTCCGCGTAGGAAGAATCCTTCTTTATCACCAGAGTGAAGTCGATCGCGTCTCCCGGCTTCAACGTTTCCAGCGCGCGTGGGTCGCCGACCGCAAACGACATCACCATGGCTTGCATGTAACCTGGGACTTCTTTGCACGAGACCACTATGGCCTGCCGCGAAGGGTTTACTTTTAAGAGCATTCCCGTAACTGCGTATTGCTGCTCCGCGCGAACTAAAGATGCACAGCAACAAAGTGACACCAGCACTGCGACCAGGACCAATAATTCCGTGCCCGGAACCTTGCAACCCGAACTAACTTTATTTTGCAGGTTTAGCATCGTGTTCTACCTTCGGCGAGACGACCCCGGAGCGCGAACCGTCCAATTGAAAAGAATGCCTTTCCAGTTTGTTATAGCTTTTAGAGAACTCTCGGATTTCAAGGAACTGATTCGTTGCGACATCTGTAAAGTGCTGCCGCGTATCGCTGGCTGGCCACCAGATTTCCAGATCACGTATGTGGGCCGATTTTCCCAACCCGATATGTTGCTGAAGCGGAGACGCGCCAAACGAGCCTCCACTGCCGACGGTGCGATAGATTGAGCGTTGGCCGTTTCCTTCATTGTCCACTGTAATCTTGATGCGCGCACCGATGGCGGAACGATTAGTTTTTACCCCAACCAAATGTAGCGTGATCCAGTCGTTGCCATTTCCGGGATTTTCGAACAATCGGAACGCGTGGGCATCGCCGGGAACCGCGCCGCCAACCTCTTCCAGCAGATCTTCGAATCCGCGATTGCCGATGTCAGCAAATGCCACTCCATGACCTTTGTGCAACTCTCCGGTTCCGGACGATGCGGTCACATCCACGAAATATTTTCCGTCATGATTGCGTAACATCACGTTTGGAAGCAACGACGCATAGGAGGGGTTCCCGGTGCCGAGGTACATATCCAAGTATCCATCGTTGTCGATGTCTCCAAAATTGGAACCCATGGGCATGAAAACCTTGTCTAACCTCGTCTCCGCAGTCACATCTTTGAACGTACCGTTGCCTAAATTCTTATATAGCTTTAAGCTCTCGGAGCTGTGCGGCATATCGAGATAAGTGCGTATGGATTCATCCACCGAAACGTAGTAACTAGTAACGAAAAGGTCAGGCCAGCCATCGTTGTCATAATCGAAAAACCACGCCGCAAAACTCTGCCAGGGCTTTTGCACCCCGGCTTCTAACGCAACCTCGGTAAATGTCTTGTTGTGGTTGTTGTGAAACAGAAGATTGTCGCCATTTAAGTTCGACACAAAGAAGTCCACATACCCGTCGTTGTCATAGTCCGCCGCCACCACCGCCTTTGTAAATCCCACCCGGTCGACTCCCGCAGCGTGGGAAATATCCTCGAACGTTCCATTGCCCTTATTGTGAAACAACTGTAACGGAGTATTTTCATTGCCCACGATCAGATCCAGAAATCCGTCGTTATCGATGTCGGCCCAAACTGCGGTCTGCGTGTCTGTGGCCGGTTCGGCTAAACCGCTGGCTGCGGTTACATCTGTAAATGTGCCGTCGCAGTTGTTGCGAAGAAGCGATTTGCGTTGCGGAAATTCCCACGCGCCGCGCAAAACCAAAATATCGAGGCAGCCATCGTTGTTGTAATCAGCTTGCAGCAGATTCAGTCCGCCTAACTGATCCGCCAAACCGGCCTGCACGGTTCTGTCGGTAAATGTTCCATCCCCATTATTGTGAAAAAAGTGCAACGGAGCGCATTGATCGTAGTCAGACAGCACGATATCCAGGAGGCCATCGTTCTCGAAGTCATCCACGATGATCCCGCCCGATTCATCGTAAGTGTTAATTCCCGCAGCCGAAGCCACATCTTTGAAGCGACCAACGGTTTCGCTCGATTGAAACAGGCTCGGCGCCAGCAAATACTTTTGCGGCACATTGCCCGGATATCCGCCCATCGTCATATACGCGAGATTGAGTAGCCATTTCACGTCGGAAGCGTCCGGCTTCCTCTCCAAATATTTCGAGAGATAAACGACGGATTTTTCGGAATCGCCGGTTTTTTGATAGCGCATCCCCGGCTGCGGCGGGAATATACAGCGCTCCCCAGGATGCAGATAAACATCATTCTCCATCTCTGATTTGTGCAAGTACGCAATACCCAGCACTTCTTCCAGTTCCGGCATCGCGCCGGGCAATTGCGTAGAAGCGATTTGATAAGCCGTCTCCCATTCCGCCACTGCCTTATCCATCACGCCCTTGTAGGAATAAAGATTGGCCAACGCGTAATGCGTCTCAATCGCATCGAGTGGCGTGCCATGATCCAGTCCTTCAGCATTCATTCGAAGTTGGTTGTGTTCCAGTTCATCGAGAATCGCGGAATAAGACTTCTTGCGGATTTCACACATTTGTTTCAAGTCCTGGCTCCAGCCGTCAGGCTTGGCCAAGCTGCGAAATGCTAAGTCAGCCTCCCCTTTGCCCCCGACGTTGGGCGCATAGCGGATTTCTCCCGTGGCTTGCAGCGGAAGGGTACGCGCGGGACTCTCATAGCCCGGAACTGTTGCCCTATCGGAAGGCACGATTCTCAATATCGCCCAACCCGAGGGAATCTTTACTGGATCGCTGACTTTTTCCGGCTCCATTTTCGCGATCGCATCTCTCAACTCCGAGCGAAGGGTCGTAGGGTCGACTACGCCCATGGCTCCTCCGTCGGATGCAGTGGCGTCCGTAGATTTTTCTTTGGCGATGACTGCGAAATCGGCGCCGGCCTTTAATTGGTCGAGGATTTGCTGCGCTTCGGCAGCCGTATCGACCACGATGATTTGCAAAGCGACACTCCGCGACGGAGAATCCTGTGCCTGAAGCAGCAGCGGGATCAAGAGCAAGACGCCTGTGATGCGGGCGCAAAACTGGGATCGTCCAACCCGGAACATATGAAGTTCTCGCAAGAGGCGCGCAAAAAACTATAGCACGCCGCCAAGTAAACGATTACTATGTGGCGGGAAATCAGGGGGCCGCACAATGCTGAAACGCCGCGAATTTATCCGCAACACCTTAGCTGGAACCGGAGCTTTGATATTTGCCAGACATTCTCCATTCGCCTTCGCGGCCGATGCTGCGACCGATTCTCGCATTGAGGTTCTCCTCAACGAACCTCTGGGAATAATCTCTCCCAACATCTACGGCCACTTCGCCGAAAATCTCAGCGGAGTGATTTACGACGGCATCTGGGTGGGCGAAAATTCCAAAGTCCCGAACATAAATGGAATCCGCAAAGCGCTACTGGACGAAATGCGGAAGATCAAAGCCCCAGTGATCCGTTTTCCAGGCGGCTGCTTTGCCGACAGCTATGATTGGCGCGATGGCATTGGGCCGCGGGATAAGCGTCCGCGCCGCACCAATTTCTGGGCCGATGGAGAAGCTGCAACCGCTCCAGCGAGTCACAAATACGATCCCAACGAATTCGGCACGAATGAATTCGCCCACTTCTGCAAGCTGATCGGCGCGCAGCCTTATCTAGCAGCCAATGTTCGCAGCCTTCCCGCAGAAGAATTTTATCGTTGGGTCGAATATTGCAATTCACCTCCAGGCAGCACCACGCTCGCGGATACGCGCGCCGCCGCCGGATTCAGCGACCCATTCGAAGTCCGTTACTGGGGCGTGGGAAATGAGTCCTGGGGATGTGGAGGCAATTTCACTCCGCAAGAATATGCAGTCGAATTCCGCCGCTATACGACTTGGGTTCCGAGTTACAAACAGGAGCTGTCATTCATCGCCTCGGGCCCGAACGACGATAGCTGGGATTGGACGCGCGGCTTCTTCGAAGAAATTCTTCGCAAAGGCCCCGGCGAGCTTCGCCGAATCTATGGCCTGGCGCTGCACTACTACGCGTGGAATTTGAGTCGAGGCAAAACTCGCAACTGGATTGAAGGTAAAGGCGAGGCGCTGAAATTTGATCCGGTCGATTGGTACGAATTGATGCGGCAAGGCGATGTCATGGAATCGCTAATCACCGGCCACTGGCAGATCATGGGCGAGGCCGATCACGATCATCACGTGAAACTCATCGTCGACGAATGGGGTCCGTGGTATCGCCCCGGCAGCGAGATGACCCTCGGTGATCAGTTAGAGCAGACGCCAACCTTGCGCGACGCGGTTTTTAGCGGCATGACTTTGGATACATTCAATCGCCATCCCGAGAAAGTTGCCATGGCAAATTGCGCTCAACTCATAAATTGCTTAAACAGTTTGTATCTCGCGCACGAAGATAAATTTTGCGTAACTCCCGTTGGACATGTTTTCGCTATGTACATGGCGCATCAAGGCGGCCAAGCTGTGCGGGCCGAATTTTCTGCTCCAAATGTCAGTTACGACCGCTACGGACAGCCCGCAACATTTTGGGGATTGAAGGGATCGGCCTCGCTGCAAGACAAGACCCTCGTCCTGACTGTGGTGAATCCGCACGTCAGCGAACCCAGGGAAACGGAGATCGGAATTCGCGGTGGCGCGATAAAAAGCGCAACGTCCACTACGCTTACTAACTCCGACATTCACGCGCATAATTCATTCGACCAACGGGATGCCGTGACTCCGCTAACGAAAAATGTCGAGATCGCTGGAGCTCCATTTACGTATACTTTCCCTCGAGCATCGGTGACGAAGTTGGAGATTGCGCTGGGTTAGCGGGAGCGCAAGGACCGGCGAGGACGCGGCCTTTAGCGAACAGTCGGACCCCAGGAAAACGATATGCGACGAATTCGATTTGTAATCTTCATTCTCGTTTTAGTGATCGGGCAGCGATCTGTCTTGGCTGCGTCGGACCATCAATGGTCCACGAATCGCGCGAACAAGTGGTACGCACAACAGGCTTGGCCGGTCGGCAGTAATTTCATACCGGGTACAGCAATCAATCAGCTCGAAATGTGGCAGGCGGACACTTTCGATTTGCCAACTATCGACCGCGAGTTGGGATGGGCCGAAGGTCTGGGCATGAACACCATGCGTGTGTTTCTGCACAATATTTTGTGGCAGGAAGATTCACAGGGATTTCTCACCCGGATGGAACAATTTCTCGACGTCGCGGATAAACATCACATCCTCATCACCTTCGTGCTTCTAGATTCGGTTTGGGATCCTTACCCGAAAGCCGGCAAACAGCGCGACCCGCGTCCGCACGTTCACAACTCAGGTTGGGTGCAAGCTCCCGGCGCTGATATGTTGCAAGATCAATCCGAATGGAACGAAACTTTGAAGCCTTATGTCGTGGGCGTGATGGTTCATTTTCGCAACGACCGGCGCATCTTGATGTGGGACCTGATGAACGAGCCCGACAACGACAACCCGCCGTATAAAACTCAAGAACTTCCAAATAAAGCTGAACTTGCACTACGGCTCTTGAAGAAAGAATGGGTCTGGGCGCGCAGTGCAAAATCTTCGCAGCCCCTTACTAGTGGCGTCTGGAAGGGCGATTCGTCCGACGACGCGCATCTTAGCGACACCGCTCGTTTTCAGTTGCACAATTCCGATGTCATCACTTTTCACAGTTACGAACCTCCGGACCGAATGAGAGAACGCATCCAATCGTTGAAGCGATTCGGGCGTCCCATCATTTGCACCGAATATATGGCGCGCCCGCTGGGCAGCACCTTCGCCACGATTTTGCCGCTGCTGAAAGCGGAGCGCGTCGGCGCTTACAATTGGGGATTCGTAAGCGGAAAATCGCAAACAATTTATCCATGGGATTCGTGGGATAAAACCTACACCGCCGAACCGAAAGTATGGTTCCACGATATTTTTCGCGCCGACGGCACGCCGTTTGATCCGCAGGAAGTGACGCTCATCAAATCGTTGACGAAGCAATGAGAAACACGTAGGGACAGATGTCCTCATCTGTCCAGCAGAGCTAAGCTCTGCAAACTGGTAAGCTGACGCTTACCTCCCGGACGAGGGCGTCCGGGGCTACGCGGCCCGTGGTACTCCACGGTTCGATAATCGCTTTTATTTCGGAGGATCGATTGCGGCATTTGTTTCTGGTATTCGTTCTATTCTCCGTCCCGGTTTTTACTTTTCCTCAAAGCAATCCAGCCGACGAAACCAAAGACTCACACAGCACACCTCAAAATCAGGGTGCCGTCTCAACCGGCGGAGCTTATGCTCCGGTGCTCGATGAAGAAAAACGCCCCATTACCGCGGGCGGTTTCGTAACGACCGGCCCGATAATTTTCCAGGACATCGCGGCGAAAGCGGGACTCACTTCCTGGCATCACGTAATGGGTCCCACCGACAAGAAGTTTATTTTGGAAACCGTCGGCTCCGGCGTCGCTCTTCTCGACTACGATAACGATGGCTGGCTGGATATTTATCTGGTCAACGGGTCCACCTACGACGCGCTCGCCGGGAAAGCTACACCGCCGCATGCCGCACTCTTCCACAACAATCACGACGGCACGTTTACCGATGTCGCCGCACAAGCCGGCGTGACCAATGACCGCTGGGGCTTCGGAGTCGCCATCGGCGATTACGACAACGATGGGTGGCCCGACATTTACGTCAGTAATTTCGGGAAGAACCGGCTCTATCACAACAATCACGATGGAACCTTCACCGACGTGGCCGAGAAAGCGGGAGTCGCGCTCGGCAACTGGTCTACCGGCGCAACGTTCGGCGATTACGACGGCGATGGCCGCCTGGATTTATTTGTGCCAGGCTACGTTCATTACGATCTCGATCATCCTCCCGTCCCTGGTTCTTCCGTGGTTGCGTTTTCGACTTGCCAGTTTCGGGGCATCAACGTCATGTGCGGACCCCGCGGGCTGAAGGGTGAGCGCGATCATCTGTTCCACAATAATGGCGACGGCACCTTCACGGATGTGAGTGAAAAGGCTGGCGTGAGCGACCCCAACGCTTATTACGGTCTTACCGCTGTATTCGCCGACGTTAACAACGATGGCAAAGTCGACCTGATGGTGGCCGACGATTCCACTCCGAATTATCTCTACATCAATAAGGGCAACGGCACGTTCGAGGACGCCAGCTACGCTTCCGGTTTTGCGCTCAATGAAAATGGACGCGAGACCGCAACCATGGGCATCGCGGTCGGCGACTACCGCAACAACGGGCTGCTTGATCTTTACACGACGGTTTTTTCCGACGACTACAATCCGCTGTATCGCAACGACGGCGGCGGAAATTTTACCGACGTCAGTTATCGCATGGGCATCGCCGAAGTGACGATCCCGTTCCTGGGATGGGGAACCGGGTTTCTCGATTTCGACAATGATGGCTGGAAAGATTTATTTGCCGCCAATGGTCACGTGTATCCGGAAGTGGATAACAGTGGATGGGGAACAACCTTCGCCGAAAGACCGTTGCTTTTTCATAATCTGAATGGCGAAAAATTCGAGCTCATGCCAGCCGTCAAAGACACGGGATTGGCCAAGCTCATGACCGCTCGCGGCGCGGCTTTTGGAGATCTCTTTAACGACGGCAAGATCGACGTCGTCATAAACCAACTCGGCGGCCCTCCCGTGCTCTTGCGAAATGTCAACGCCGACAGCAACCATTGGATTGAATTGAAACTGACCGGGGGCCCTAAAAGTCCGCGAGATGCCGTCGGCGCGACCGTTTACCTTTCCGCCGGCGGTGTTCGCCAACGCGGCGACGTTCTAAGCGGCGGAAGCTTTGCTTCGTCCAACGATCAGCGCGTTCATTTCGGATTGGGAAACAGCTCAAAAATCGACAGCATTGAGATCCATTGGCCTGACGGCACCAGGGAGCGAGGAACTCTTTCGGGAATCGATCGGATTTACGTGATTGAAGAGGGCAAGGGTCTTCTTACACCTGCCGAACCGCACAAGTAGTCGTGAACGACAGTTTCCGTCCCTTATCCGCTAAAGTCGCTTCAAGGGGTGACCAGATAAAGCCAGCGTGCCGCAAGCGGACTTTGTTCGCTTTTAAGTAATCGTTTACCGACATCAAAAATTTCTTGACAAGCATAGTGGTTTGATACTAGAGTCAGCGCGGATTCGATAACTCTATTGAATAGTGCCAGCAAAATCGCGGTTTCCTCAGTACGCTTGCGGGCGGCGGCGGCGGTCTGCCTGTTCGCTGTGCTGGCATTTCCGTCATCCTCCGTGTCACAAACTACGGAGTTCCAGAAAGCGTTTTACCAGGCTGTCGAGGCTTTACGTAACGGTCGGCTGGACGAGGCGTCCGCAGGCTTCTCCAGGGCGATCACGCTCTCTCCCACATTCGCGGAGGCCTATTTCAACCTAGGGTTGGTGCAGTTGCAGCAAGGATCGCCGGCGGCTGCGCAAACATCGCTCCAGAAAAGCCTGGCGCTTAAACCCAAATTACGCGGCGCGAATCTGTTCCTGGGAATTGCGCGCTACCGGATGAACGATTACGCCGACGCCATCAGCGCCCTGAAGCGTGAGACCGCAATTGATCCCGCGAATTCGAAAGTTTATATGTGGCTCGGTGTATCGCAACTTGCAGCCGGAGATGCAAACTCTGCGTGCGTCAGCCTGGATCGCGCCGCCGCTCTCAGCCCGACCGATGTGGATATTCTCTATCACCGGGGCCGCGCACACATGCTGGTTTCCAAAGAAAGTTACGAAAAAATGTATCAGGCGAATCCCACCTCGTGGCGCGTTCACCAGGTATTGGCCCAGTCATTTGTCGAGCAAGACCGCCTTGATGAAGCCGTCAAAGAATGCCAGGAAGCAATTGCCGCGATGCCGCGCGAACCCGGACTGCATGAGGAATTGGCAGACGTTTACTGGAAACAGAATCAGTTGCCAAAAGCTGAAGCCGAATTTCAAAACGAGTTGCAAGTCGATAACGAGAGCCTCTCGTCGATGTACAAACTAGGAGTCGTAAGTATCGAACGTTCCAAACCAGAGGTTGCGGAGAAGTTGCTAACCGAAGTGGTGAAGCGGAGTCCAAAGTATCCGGACGCCAACTATCAATTGGGACGCGCGGAAGCGCAGATGGGCAACACGGTTGCGGCAATCGCTGATTTTTCAGCAGCGGTCGCAAACGAGAAGGCGGATGCCGAAACTTTGCGGCAGTCCTATTATCAATTAGCTCAGTTATACCGCCGGGAACAGAAAACTCAGGAGTCGCAAGCGGCGCTTGAAGCATTTATGCGTTTAAAACAGCAAGCCGACGCGCGGCAGGCGACGAAACTCCAGGACAAACTGAACCGGTCGTCAGAAATGCAGAATTCACCGCAGTAAAGAGCCGTATCGTTTTCAGAGATTTGCCTTTCGAGGACAAATCTTGTTTTTTACCGAATTCAAGTAAACGTTTACGTACACGCGGTGCAACCGCACATCCAGGTCTGTCGGAGGAGTCACATGTATCTTCGGGAACAGCGCAGAATCAATTTCCGCAGTTTTATCGGCAACAAACCGCTCCTGGTCGGCATTGTCATGCTGCTGCTCGGCGCTGCCTTTGGGCAGACCAATCAGGGTTCCATCGCTGGGAACGTCATAGACCCGACAGGCGCGGTGGTCGGCAGCGCGAAGATTACTGCCCGCGGGGTAGCCACCGGAACAACCTATGAAACTCAATCGAGCAGCGCCGGCGCCTACAGATTCCCCAACATGAATATTGGCAGCTACGATATCACCGCCACCGCCGCCGGCTTCAAGACGGTGGTTCTAACCGGAGTATTAGTGCAGATCGCGACCACGAGCGCCCTCGACATCAAGCTGCAAACCGGAACCGTGACGGAAAATGTCGAGGTAAATGCAGATGCGCCCACTGTCCAATCCGAAAGTTCCGACATTGGCGGCGTCGTCATGCAGAAGCAGACCCTTGACTTGCCGTTGGCCCTCGGTAGCACCGTCCAGGCTATGCGCTCTCCTGAGGCCTTTGTCTTTCTGATACCTGGAGCCGTGGGACCCGGGTCCGATGCAGGCAACGGCGGAACCTTCGAATCCAAGATCAGCGGCGGACAGTCATATGGCACCGAAGTGCTTCTTGATGGCGCCGCTACGACCCGGTCCGAGAATGGATCTTCCTTCGACGAAACCGCTCCCTCCGTCGAAGCGCTCAGCGAGTTCAAGGTTATTACTTCCACCCTGCCGGCGGAATTCGGCCGCACCACCGGAGGCATTGAGAGTTTCAACACCAAAGGGGGGACCAATGACTACCACGGCGTCGCCTATGACATTTTCCGCAACGATGACCTCGACGCCAATACATGGGGCAATGATTACGAACTGAGCCAGACCACCGGTGCCGCGCGTAACGCCTTCCGTACTCCTGCGGACAAACAAAACGATTACGGTGGCGCTTTCGGAGGTCCCCTGCGAATACCGCACCTCTACAACGGAAAGGATAAGACCTTCTTTTTCTTCTCCTGGGAACAGTATCGTCAACAACAAGGCGGCGTGAACACCATTACGGTCCCCACCGCTGCCGAGCGGACTGGAGATTTCAGCGCGCTTCTGGATACGGGTAACGTCCTCGGCACCAATCCTTGCCAAGGTGGGGCTCCCATCTATCAGGGAGAGATATTCAACCCGGCTACCACCACTACCGTAGGTGGGGTAGAGTGCCGGCAACCATTCTCCGGTAATGTGATTCCTTCCGCCGATTTTTCCAAAGCGGGCGTGAATATCTACTCTTTCTATCCGACGCCGCAAAACGGAAACCTCATCAACAACTACAGTTTTCCTTTCGCATTTCCAATTCTTGACACCGATATGACGGCTCGCATTGACCAGAACATTACGGAGAAGAGCAAGGCTTACTTCACCTATTCTTCCCGTCAAAATGTTCGTATCTCGACCACTCCGGAATTTGCCGGTCCCGCAGGCTACGGCAGAAACCAGTTTTTCGGCACCCATTACATCCGTTTTGGTTACGACTACACCATCAGCCCAACTATTTTGAACCATCTCAATCTCGCCTACAATCGCACCAACAGCAAGAACGTCGGCGCTGGCGTGGCATTGGGGAAAGGCACAACGGATTGGGACTCGGTGCTCGGCATTCCCGGAGCCGACGGCAATATGTTCCCCGCCATCAACCCGAACTCAACGCCCGAGACCGGCATTGGCGACGCTGTGGCCGGCGATACTATTGACAATGGATTCCGCTTCGCCGATACCCTCGAGTGGGTAAAGGGAAAGCATGAATTCAAATTTGGCTATGAACAGTGGTACACGCAGTATTCTCCGCTTAATTTTCAGAACACAAGCGGAACATTCAATTTTGGAAGAGGAGAAACTGCGGGAACGCCGAGCACCAACAATCTTAGCGGTGACGGATTTGCCAGCATTTTGCTGGGTGTGCCTGATAATGCCAGCGTCGCATCGTACGCTAGTCAGGCTCGGTGGATTCGAAGTTACTTTGACGGATTCTTTCAAGATAGTTACAAGGCAACCCCCAACCTAGTCATTAATTACGGCTTGCGCTACGAGATCGACGAACCCTTCAAAGAGGCCTATGGCGATACCTCGATGATTAGCCTGACAACTCCAAATCCAGCCGCGGGCAATCTGCCAGGAGCCTTAGTTTTCGCCGGCACCGGACCGGGTCGTAACGGAAATGTTAACGAGCGCTGGGCTGATATTTGGAAAAAAGATATCGGACCCCGTCTTGGATTTGCCTGGTCCCCCGGCTTCTTGAAAGGAAAGACTGTGTTCCGCGGCGGCTACGGCATCATCTACGGGGCCTTGCAGTATGCTGATTTCGGTGCTGACAACCGTACCGGCTTCGCGGCCACGCCATCGTTCAGCCAGAACAACGGGTTCGATCCTGCGTTTCCGCTGGATTCAGGATTCCCAGCATATCCTGCTCCTCCAAATCTTGATCCCACGCAACTTAACAATCAGGGAGTGACTTACATCTCTCCGTCAAACGGCCGCCCTCCAATGATTCAAAATTGGAGCGTCGAAGTGCAGCATCAGATCGCAACCGACCTCATCGCAGACGTCGCGTATGTGGGCCAGCACTCTACTCATCTGCGTTCAAATTACGACGCGACCAACACGTTGAATCCCAAGTATTTTTCTTTGGGAACCACCCTTGGCGATAGCATTACTTCGCCGCAGGCCGCGGCAGCAGGGGTAACCGCCCCGTATGCGGGTTTTACCGGCACGGTGGCTCAAGCCTTGGTGCCGTATCCGCAATACACCGGGTTCAACACCGATTGCTGCCTCGAAAATTTAGGCCAATCTACCTACAACGCGTTGCAAGCTTCTCTCCAGCGCCGCTTCCACAGCGGTCTGAACCTAATGGCCTCTTACACCTGGTCGAAGACTCTGACCGACGCGGATTCCGCCCTGCCGTTCTTCGCCACCCTGCACCAGGGCGGATCTCCACAAGACATTTTCAATCAGAAAGGAGACAAGTCGATCAGCAACCAGGACCTGCCGCAGAATTTTGTGCTTAGCTATATCTACGAATTGCCCTTCGGAGAAAATAAAAGATTCCTCAATCATCCGGGCGTCGTAGATCGCGTGGTTGGCGGCTGGTCCGTCAGCGGCGTGCAGCGTTATGAAAGTGGCCAGCCCGTCGCATTCGGATGCGCCACTGGTGTTCCCGCCTATGCCGATTGCATTCGCTTCGATCAGGTTCAGGGGCAGGCTATCTTTAGCCCGCAATGGACCAGCGGTCACTTCAATCCAATTACCGACTCGGTGTTCAACAGCGCTGCATTTCTGGATCCCAACGGGAACACCGCTCTCATTCAGGCGCACGGCGGCTATCAGTTCGGGGACTTGCCGCGCGTCATGGGCAATGTCAGGATGTCTCCTTACTTGAGTGAGGATTTCAATTTGCTCAAGCGAACCAAGATCTCCGAGTCGAGCGATATCTTATTGCAGGTGAGTGCCCTTAATGCGTTCAATAGACATATCTGGAACTATCCTTCAGATGAAACTCCGAATACCGTGGGCTTTGGCCAGGTTCAGTATTTGAATTCCGCCAATCCCGGAGGATACCTTCTGCTGCCAAGGAAACTCCAGCTACAGCTTAAGTTCGAGTTTTGACCGCGGTATGTTTGCGGTAACGCCGGGCCGTTCCCACATGCGGCCCGGTTTTATTTTGCAACGCAACCGCTTGCAACGCGTTTCACAGACTCTTGATCAGAGATAGACTGAATGCAATGTTTCGTGTCCTGCTTCTCTCGGCGATTTTAATTGTCGTCATTCCGTGTCTCGGACAGGCCGTCCATCCTGGCTCGCCCGCCACCGATGCCCTCGCCGTTCCCGCCCATTTTGTGGATCTAACTCAACAACTTGGCATTCACTTCAAACACGAAGCCTCCCCTACTTCCAAAAAATATCTGCTCGAAACCATGGGTTCCGGAGTTGCGCTTTTTGACTATGACAACGATGGCCGCTTGGACATTTTTTTCGCCAACGGCGCGCGCCTTGACGATCCCATGCCCAAGGGAGCAATTCCAAAGAAAGACGATCCCAGATATTGGAACCGGCTCTATCACCAGAAGCCCGATGGAGCATTTGAAGATGTAACAGAAAAAGCTGGCCTGACTGGAATCGGCTATTCAACCGGAGTTGCGGTCGGGGATTACGATAACGACGGGAACGAAGATTTATTCGTCGCCGGTTACGGTCGAAGCACGCTTTATCACAACAATGGCGACGGCACTTTTACCGACGTGACTGACGCTGCCGGAGTGGCCGGCTCGGGATGGGCCACCAGCGCGGCCTGGGTCGATTACGACAACGACGGCCGCCTGGACCTGGTCGTGGCTCGCTACATGGTGTGGGACTTCGATGACATCTATTGCGGCGAGCGCAAAGCCGGATACCGTGCCTATTGCCATCCTGATATTTTTAAGCCCATATCTCTTCTTCTTTATCACAACGATGGGAACGGCAAATTCACCGAGGTCTCTCATCAGGCCGGTGTCGACAAACCAGGCAAAGGTCTCGGTGTGGCGATCGCGGATTACGACCACGATGGAAGGCCGGATATCCTTATTACGAATGATTCCGTGCCCGAGCAGTTGTTTCACAACAAAGGCAACGGAACGTTCGAAGAGGTAGCCATGGTCTCAGGCCTGGCTTTGGATGGAAGCGGCGCTACTTTCGCCGGCATGGGTGTCGATTTCGAGGATTATACGAACGACGGCTGGCAGGATGTAGTCATCACCGATCTCGCGAACCAGCGCTACGCGCTTTACAAAAATGATGGCGATGGCACGTTCGACTATAAAACGAATTCCACCGGCTTGGGCGCGATCACGTTGCTGCATTCAGGATGGGGCTTGAAGTTTCTCGACTATGACAACGATGGATGGAAAGACTTATTCATCGCCCAATCCCACGTCATGGACACAATCGAAATCCAGGAGCCGCATTTGCATTATCGGGAACCACCCGCGCTTTTGTGGAATGACCACGGCAAGAAGTTCGTGGATGTATCTGCTGATTCCGGAGAGGTCTTTCAACGAAAGTGGGTAGGCCGTGGATTAGCCAGCGGCGATATAAATAATGATGGGAAAGTGGACGTCGTCGTCACCTCAAACAACGGCCCGGCATGGGTCTTGATGAATGAAACGTCCACGCACAATCACTGGATCACGCTAAAGCTTGTCGGCGTAAAAAGTAATCGGGATGGCATAGGCGCAGTGGTTTCAATCGTCACCGAAGCCGGACAGCAGTCAGCAACTGTGACCACTGCCGGCAGCTACGAGTCATCCAGCGATGTGCGAGTTCATTTCGGTCTAGGTGCATCAACTTCGGTGAAACAGATTCGCATCCGCTGGCCCAGCGGCATTGTGCAGACATTAGCGGACATCAAAGCCGATCAAATGTTGGAAGTGACAGAATCGGCTTCGCCTTGATATAGAGGTCGAGGTAGTACGAATTTGACGTCATCCTTGAGCGGACGAAGTCGCGAAGGATCTGGCGAGCACCAGTACGCTCGTCAAGAGCGTAAAAGCTGTGCGGCGGATCCTTCGCGGCGCTCAGGATGACGTCAATTAAGAGTTTTGACGTAAACGGCCGTGAATGAAATGCAAAATAAAATATTAGCTGTGCTGATCGGGATCTCCGTAGCGCTGGCGATCCCGTATCGCGCAGCTTCACAAAGCACCGACCTTCAGCAAGCAATGTCACTTTTTCGTCAGCGTCAATGGCAAGAATGTGTCGTGGCTTTTGCTAAAGTCGAACACGAGCAGCCTGGCACAACCGACGCGCTTCTTTATCAGTCGAAATGCCAGGTCAACCTCGGACAATTCAGCGAGGCAGCGACGGCGCTACAAACTTATATCGCCCAGCATCCCGATTCAGAAGACGCGGCATATCTGATTGCGTACGTTCGCTTCCGCGAGAATAAACCGAAAGAATCTCTTCAACTTTATACTGACGCGGGAAAGCTCAAGCCTCCCACGGCGGACGACCTAAAAATCGTAGCGCTCGATTACGTCCTGCTGAACGATTACGCCGACGCCGCAAAATATCTGGAGATCGCCGTCAAATTGGATCCCGCGAATACCGAAGTCCGCTATCATCTTGGCCGCGTCTTCTATCAGCAGAATCGTTTCGACGAAGCGATCGCAGCATTTCAATCCGTGCTCAAACAGGATTCTGACAACACAAAAGTGGAAGATAATCTGGGATTGAGTCTCGAAGCCAAGAACCAAACTCCGGAAGCCATTTCCGCTTACCGCAAGGCGATGCAATTGGATCAGAAATCAATTCGTCATACGGAGCAGCCATATCTCGATCTGGGTACGCTCTTGATCAAAATGAACCAACCAGCGAATGCGGTGACAGCGCTATCGCAGGCAAAAGAAATAAATTTGAAGTCGAGTCAGGTGCGCTACCAATTGGGCAAAGCCTATTTTGATCTGAACCGTTTCGCCGACGCCCAGACCGAGACAGAAGAAGCGATTCGGCTGAATCCAGATGAAGCCCCGGCGCATTATCTGCTCGCGCGAATTTACCAGCGTGTAGGGAAACCTGAAATGGCTGCTGAACAGTTCAAACTTACTCAAACCCTTACAATAAAAGCGGAAACAAAACACGCGAATGCGGGCATGGCCTCAGCAGTTCAGTAGCAATAGTTGCGTGGATACCAGCCAATGATGTCCGCATTAGGAATTCATCGAATTGTTCTGTTCTTCGCACTCTCGTTCTTCTGCGGACGAGTGTTCGGTCAAACCGTACCCTCGTCGAACTTCACGCTGATTAAAGACGCAGCACAGGCGATTGCGGAAGGGAATCTCCAACGCGCGGAGATAGAACTTAAAACGGTGCTGCGGACGGAACCCGCCGAATATCGTGCCTTGAACCTGCTTGGAGTTGTTCGGGCGCGACAACATCGTGAGCAAGAAGCGGAACAGTTGTTTAAACAGGCGATCAGCACGAAACCCGATTTCGCGAGCGCCCATATGGATCTCGGACTTCTATATGTGCAACTGAATCGTACCGACGAGGCCGCCAATGAATTTCAGGAGGTGCTTCGTCTCGATCCACAACGCGGGGATGCGACGACAGCTTTGGTAAACATTTATAGGTCGCAAGCTGCCGTGGCAACTCGCGAGCAAGACTTCGAGAAAGCATTATTGGCGCTAATCGAGGCGCGCAAAATAAGTCCCCATGATCCCGATGTCGAATTCGAATTCGGAATGACCGCGTTGAAACTGTCTCTTTTTTCGGACGCAATTCAAGCCTTTCAGGAATCATTGGAGCAACGACGCAACGACAGTAAAGCGCTTTATGGGCTTGGTCGCGCGCAGATCGGAATGACACAATTCCAGGACGCGAACGAAACGTTTGAACGCTATATAAAGATGCGGCCTGACGACGCCAGCGGATACTATGCTCTGGGCTTCGTCCTTCGCGCGTTGCAAAAAGCTTCGCAAGCCCGGCAAGAATTTGAAATGTCGCTCAAGCTTCAACCGCAGCAGACTGAATCCTATTTCTGCTTGGGGCTTCTTGATCTCGACGCAAGCGATTTGCCGAATGCGACGAAACATTTTGAGGAAGCTCTAAAGCGCGATCCTAAACATGCCGGTGCTTTGGACGGACTTGGCCGCGTCGCATTTCAGCAAAAGCGATATGAGGCGTCGTCGAATTATCTGAAGCTAGCCATCCTGTCAGACCCTTCGTTGCGCGAAGCACACTATTATTTGGGGATGGCCTATGGCCGGATGGGCCAATCGCAAGACTCACAGAAAGAATTAGCTATTGCCAACGATCTCGACCGCGAGGAAGTGCAAAAGCAACATTCGGGATTAAGATTGCTTGGTCCTGAAGACACAAAGTAGAGGAACGGGAAGGGCACGCTTCAGCCGTGCCGTTTAAGAGATTTTAGCGGGGTCGGCAGACTGGAAGTTGTTCCCTTCCCGAGAACTCCAACCCTAGTTACCGCCCTCATGCTCGTTTCCCTCCAGCGCAACATGCGGCCAGCCACCTTTCCAACCAATCGTCGAGATTTGAAGATAAGCGCCGCCAGTCTTACCGTCATAGGCATGAAAAACCATGATGTCTCCATTCTTCTGATGCAGAATCGATTCCCCCCCAGGCCCCGCCCAGCGGGTATTCCCGACGAGTATAGGAGTTCCTCCGCCATCGAGCATCGGGGTTCCATTGGCATCCGCGTAAGGCCCAGTTATATTTTTCGAGCGGCCGACCATCGTCTTGTAATTGCTCTTCGTGCCCCGGCAGCAGAGATCGAACGAGACGAAGAGATAGTAGTATCCATCGTGATGAACCACGAAAGGCGCTTCCACCGCCTGCCAATCGCCGGGCAGGCCGGGAGGATTCGGCGGCGGGTTCGCGGGCCTCTTTCGCGTCGCCAGAGAATAAAGTTTCGTGTCTTCGATCGAGAGCTTTCCGGTTTTGCGATCTATACGGCGCATTTTGATTCCGCTCCAGAAACTTCCGAACGCCAGCCATGTATGCCCTTGAGCGTCGATACTTAGATTTGGATCGATGGCATTGAAATCGTCTTGCGTATGCGATTCGAGTACCAATCCTTCATCGTCCCAATGAAAATCTGGACTTTTCGGATCGAGCGTCTTGTTCGTCATCAGCGCGATGCCCGAGGTATTTTTTCCGAAAACTGAGAACGCATAATAAAGATGGAATTTGCCGTCGAAATAAGAAATATCAGGCGCCCAGAGTTCTTTGGTGGCGGGGCTTTCTTTCTGAATCCAATCGGGAACTTTATCGAAGACCGATCCGCAAAGCATCCAATGATCCAAATCCTTTGAACATCGAATCGGAAGCTCGCCTTTTCGGTTCGGGCCGTTAGCAGTCGAGAATAGATACCATGTATCGCCATCTTTAATAATCGAGGGATCATGGACGTATTCGACGTCGCCTTCTACTTTAATGACATGAGGATTCGCGGATTCCTGCCCATGAATCGCGCTAATTCCGAAGAAAAGAACAAATAACGCTATGTATGTTTTGAGAAACGAAGCTTTCATTGTTCTCCTAAAAGGGTAAACGTTTGCTTTATATCCCGTAAAAATTACCACGTCACACGTATTAGCGAAAGACTTTCTCGCGGCAGAAGAAAATGCGTTTTAAATGTCCCTCCGCTGATCGGCATCCATGCAGGCGACTTGAGTAACTGCAACTGCCCCGCACTTTCAAGCCGCTTGTAGGATTCCCCTTCGGATAACTGCGGAGATCCCATTTCCTTCCACGCCGTGAATGCATTACTGTGATTCAAATCCACGCGAAAATGTTCAACCAAGCTGCGATTCGCCGGAATCCCCGTCACCATCAAATCAATCGCCGCGCCGGGAACGGACACGTCATCGTCGTGATAATTCCAAATCAATATTTCGACTTCGTGCTGTTTTCGTGTTGCGATCCCATTGATGTCTGCTCGCGCTCGCACCCCATCCCGCACAATCTGGTCTGTCTCCAACGCTCCCGAACTGACCACTTCGACGCGCTCACTGCCAAGTAATCCGAGCATGCGAAACGCGTTCAGAACTGGCTTGTCAATTCCATTTGTCGCTAATTCGCGAAATCCCGCGAAGTAAGGTTGGTCTTCGAATTCGAACGCCCAAGTCACAGCCCCCAAAAAGTTAACGTGTTTCTCGTGCGTTAAAGCCAAAATATTATTGAGCACTTCAACCGTGTAAGCCGCATATAGCGGCCCGTTGCGATACGAATTCTGCGGATTCTGTTTCGCGGAACACGCCGCACATCCCTCCGGATCCGATTCCCCCAGAATAATCGGCGTATGTTGCCACTCCGGAAACGAGGCCACGATGTTGAACCCGTCCTGAATCGCCAACAGTTGATGGCTGATTCCCATCTGCACATGATCGCCTTGCCACTTGGGAGATCCCTTGGGATGGAAACTAATGAAGTCCAGCCGCGATCCGATCTTTCCATTCGCATAATTCTTTCCGTGCGCGCAGTGTTCCAGGAATGCACGCAGAAATTCCGCGGCGTGTGCGTTTGCCGGGCCGGTTGACTCTGGCCCTCCGATACGAGCGTCAGGCAAAGCTCGCAACGCGGCGTCAACCGTAAAGTCATATAGTTTGAAATATTCTTCCGGCGTTCCTTTCCAGTAAGGAATATCAGGCTCGTTCCATACTTCCCAAAGCCAGGTTTTGACTTCATCATCGCCATAGCGATCGCGAAGGTGGTGAACAAATTGAAAGACTACCTCGGACCACTTCGGATAATCCTTCGGCGGATACGCCCATCCTGTGAAAATATCTGGGTCCTTCGGAAAATTATGGCGATAAGGTTCCGGGTGCGTGGAAAGAGCCTCCGGCATGAAACCAATTTCTACCAGAGGTCTTACACCCGCAGCGTGAAACGTATCAAAAATGCGGTCCACAATTTCCCAGTTGTAGACCGCTCTCCCAAAGGTATCTTCGGAGTATATGTTCGTGGAACCCCACTTCAACGACGCTGATCCATCACCGCTCGTAAACAGATTATGAACGCGCACATATGGCGGCGCGGCATTCGAAGCCGCCAATTCCGCAAGCAATTTCTTGCCATTTGGCGCGTAGGTGTAATTCGGCTCGTCGTACCCAAAACAATTCCAGACTGGCGAAAGGGTCCCTTCAGAATGATCAAGCTGAACCTGAATATTTACACTCGCCGGTGTTTCTTGAGCTGAGGCCTTCTTACTTGTTGAGCAGAGCAGAAAACTCGACAAAAACAGAACGAGCAATGGCGGCAGTTTACGGGAACAATGATGACGCCCTCGGAGTCGCGGATTCATCACAATCGCTAACGTGCCGAAAAGCTAAATACCGTAACCGTGCGGTAATGTTCCCCAGGCTTTAATTCTGTAGTTGGAAAACTTGGATGATTTGGAGAGTCCGGAAAATGTTGGGTCTCGAGGCACAATCCAGAATGCAGCTCGTATGGCTTTCCGCCCTTCCCCATGATAGTTCCGTTCAGAAAATTTCCGCTGTAAAACTGAATTCCCGGTTGATCAGTCAGCACCTTCACAACGCGGCCGCTACTCGGGTCATATAATTCGGCAGCTTCTGCTAATTCTCCGCCGCCACTATCGAGCACCCAATTGTGGTCGTATCCATGAGCCAGGTGAAGCTGTTCATCGTCAGCGTTAATGCGCGCCCCGATCGCAGTGGGTTTACGAAAATCAAATGGCGTAGAATCCACAGCTTTCAGTTCGCCGGTCGGAATCAAGCCAGAATCCACCGGAGTGAATCGAGACGCGTGCAGCACCAGTTCATGCGCCAGGATGTCGCCTTGCCCAGCAAGATTGAAATAGGAATGATTCGTCAGATTGACCACTGTGTCTTTGTCGGTAGTAGCCGAATATTCAATCCGCAAATCCCCCTTTACGAGCGTGTAACGGACCATTGCGCTCAGATTGCCCGGATATCCGGCCTCGCCATCTTTACTTAGATAAGTCAGTGCGACGCCATTTTTGATTTGCTGCGCCTTCCACACAACATTGTTAAAGCCGTGCGGGCCGCCATGAAGAGAATTTTCGCCGTCATTTAACGGCAGGGAATATTTCTGCCCGTCCAGCGTGAAAGTTCCGTGTGCGATGCGATTCGCATACCGTCCGATGATGGCGCCAAAGAATGCCGGTTTACCGTTAAAGTTGGCGACGTATCCATCGAGATCGTCGAAGCCAAGCACGACATCATTGGACTTGCCATTGCGGTCCGGAGTTTTCATCGAGACGAGAACGCCGCCATAAGAAGAAATGCGTGCCTCAAATGCGCCATCTGTTAGGGTGAAAATATCGACGGAAGTTCCGTCCGGCATCTTTCCGAATGGCTGGCTCGTCACTCTCGTCTTGGCCTCAAGCGCAGTCACAAAAGTCACTGCACACAATCCGATCAGCAAAACCGCTCGTAGAAAATCCTGAGTGCCCATCCTGTTCCTCTCTTCTCTCATGCAGCAGTTCTTTCGGCCACCGACTCCGCCACGGAGATCAAAGTCGGCAGCACATCTCCCAGACTGTTGTTATCCGGCTGGCCAAATGCGAAATAAAGCTTGTTATATAAAGGATAAAGAATGTTGTACGTCTGCTCGGCTGAAGCATCGGGCAGAAACGTCTTGTGAGCGGGACAAATCCGATCTTGCGCCGCCTCGATGGTCTTGAAGATGCCCGCTGCTAGAAACGCAAAGATTGCGGCTCCCAGGCTGACTACGCTTGCACTTGGAACCAGCACCGGCCGTCCGAGCACGTTGGCGTAGACCTGATTCAGAACATCGTTCTTCTGCGGAATGCCGCCGGCGTTGATGACCCGCTTTATATGGACTCCGTTCCCTGCCATGCGATCAAGGATCACCCGCGTGTGGAACGCAGTTCCTTCGATGGCGGCAAATAATTCATCTTGCGCCGTGCTTTGTAAATTCCATCCTAGCGTCACGCCGCGCAAGTTAGGATTCACCAGTACAGTGCGGTCACCATTGTCCCAGGTTAGGCGCAGCAATCCAGTTTGTCCGGCCTGATAATTGTCCAGTCCTGCACTCAACGTCGCAACCCCGCTTCCGGCGCGGGCGGCGATCGCATTGAAAATATCTCCGACAGCGGAAAGTCCCGCCTCAATTCCAGTGCGCGAAGGATGCACGCTGCCTTGCACAACGCCGCAGACCCCAGGCACAAGTTTCACCGACGGAGTGATGCCAATGATGCATGTCGACGTCCCGATAACGTTGACCATGTCGTCTGTGCGGCATCCCGCGCCTATCGCGTCCCAATGTGCGTCGAACGCGCCGACGGGAATTGGGATGCCCGGCTCGAGCCCAAGTTTTTCTGCCCACGAAGCTGAAAGCGTGCCTTCGATCTGGTCCGAAGTCGAGTATTCGCCCCCAAGCTTCTCGCGAACACCCGCTAATAAAGGATCAACGCTGGTAAGAAATTCCTCAGAAGGCAGGCCACCTAGTTCGGCGTTCCACATCCATTTGTGGCCCATCGCACAAATACTGCGTTTCACTTTTCGCGGATCGGTGATGCCGCATAAAGTCGCGGCCACCATATCGCAATGTTCAAATGCAGATCCGAACTGGGAGCGCTGCGATGGATTGTGCCGAAGCCAATGCAGTAATTTCGAGAAGCCCCATTCTGACGAATAAATGCCACCGCACCAGTCGATAGCTGCGAGTTTTTCTTTGTGCGCCGCTTCTGTTATTTCCACGGCTTCGCCCTTCGCGCGGTGATCGCACCAGAGGTAATATTCGCCCAACGGCTGCATCTGTTGATCGACGGGAATCACCGAAGATCCAGTAGTATCGAGCGCAATGGCCTTGATCTGATCTCCTGTAACTCGCGCTTTTTTCAAAACTTCACGCATGGCTGAGACCAGCCCACGCATATGATCTTCATGAGATTGGGTAGCGTATTCGGGATCTTCGCGCTTGCGATGCAGGGGATATTCGGCGACAGCAGATTCCAGCAGGCCAAGTTCGCTATCAACCAGGGAGACGCGAACGCTCAGAGTTCCGAAATCCACGCCCGCCACAATGGCCATCAGCAGGCTCCGTCGTTGTCATTGCGCTCGTGCCAATACATATCCCAGCCCAGATAGCGGGATGCGGCTTCGTGAACGGCCGAAGCCACGGTAGAAAGATTTGCGGCGACGTGATGCTCGAATCCGGTTTCGCAGATATATCGCAGCAGCTTTTGCAGCTTCGGAATCTCAACCACGCCCGCGCCGCCGAACGTGTTTAGCGGATCGTCGGTGAACCGTCCCTCGCCCACATAGCCGCGCATTCTGCCAGACATGTCGTCGGTCGAAAAGCGCGCGAAGCTCATCTTCTCGGGCTTGATAACCCCAACGCAGGTCCCGAAAGTATTTTCGATTCCCACCGTGCCGGCGATGATCGCCTGGTAATCCATCTTCACGGAACGGAAAAAATGTTTCGGCAAGTTCGAGCAATGAAAGCAGACCGCTTTGTTGGGATCAGGTCCGTAATTATTGTTCCAGTCAAGAAGAGCAGAAGGCGTTTCGGAAGCCAATCTTAAAGCGTGCATCCCCAGCACTCCGCAGATATCAACCTCGCACGCACTTGAAAGCAGACTCTCGCTCATCATGCTCATGATGGTGCAGGGCACTACGCCAAGATTCTCTTCGATAGAAGTCCAGCATTGCACGGCGCTGATTGCGACTTCGGTCGCAGCCATCCATTGGTCCACGACTGCGCCGAGCTTCGCCATCTTGAGCAATGCGGCGGCCGGGACATGATTCGAATCCACATATTTATTGATGGATACAAGTTTGGCCTGAGCCTGGGGATCATCGTCTTTCATGCGGCCGATACGGCCCAACACTTCCGACAAATCCAGCGTCTCAATCGATATGCGATTCGCTTCCAGAATCTTCTCGCTGTAACGGACAGTGTTGAACGCCGCGGGCCGCGCCCCAATCGCGCCCACGCGTAGATTGCGGAATCCGTTCACTACGCGGCACACAGCGGCAAACCAGTCCAAGTCTTTGGCAAACTCAGCGGAATCCGGCGCCTCGGTATGCAGTGACGTAATCGAGTAGGGGATTCCATACTGCATGAGATTGTTGCAGGCCGACATTTTGCCGCAGAAACTGTCGCGCCGAAACGCAATCGACATTTTCTTGGGATCGTCCGGCGTCGCCTGGATTAGAACCGGAACATGCACATCGGCCAAGCGAAGCGTGTCTGCGATGGCCCTCTCCTCGCCAAAATTCGGCAGGGTCACAATTACGCCGTCAATCCGGTCGCGATTCCGCTTAAACAGATCGGCGCAATGGCGCGACTCTTCGCGAGTCTCCACCGCTCCATAATGCGTATCTTCGGGCGAAGGAGCGACCACTTCGAAGCCTCGCGCCTTCAGCACGCGCAACATATCTTCGCGGCCTTCTTTCGCGAGATGATCCGGGAAAAATCCCCGATTCCCCACGATGAGCCCCATCGTCATCTTCTTCTCAGACATAGAACTCCCTGCCTTGAACTTGCCCGCTATTTCCGCGCAGAGTCAGCTTTCTTTTCCTGACCGTAGTAAGCATTGCTGCCGTGCTTTCTAAGATAGTGTTTATCCTGGAGAGCCTGTCCCGCGGCTGTGGCATTAGAACTAATCTGCCGAGTCAAGAAGGCGGTCCGCGCTATTGCTTCTAGAATCACCGCGTTGTGAGCGGATGTCCTGGCGTCAGGACCCCAAGCGAACGGTCCATGGTTCGCGACCAGCACTGCCGGCACCGCCTCATAGTCCAAGTTCTTAAAAGCTCTAACGATCGCGTGACCGGTATTTTTCTCGTACTCAGACACGATTTCTTTATCGCTCATCGTTTCCGTCACCGGGACCGATCCGTGAAAATAATCCGCATGTGTCGTTCCGAAGCACGGAATCGGTTGCCGCGCCTGCGCCCATGCCGTCGCATACTCCGAATGGGTGTGCGTCACTCCGCCGATTCCAGAAAATGCCTTATACAGAATCAAATGGGTTGGCAAATCGGACGAAGGCCGCAGCTCGCCCTCAACCGGATTTCCTTCGAGATCCGTGATCACCATGTGCTCCGCCGTCATCTGGTCATATGGAACCCCGCTCGGCTTAATAACCACGAGGCCTTTATCTCGCGATATTCCGCTCACATTGCCAAACGTGTACAGCACCAATCCTCTGCGGACTAATTCGAGGTTCGCTTCCAACACTTCGTTACGAAGCTCTTGCAGCAGCATTCTTTTCCTTATGATGCAAAATCTTCTACGCGCTCCACTGAATTACCGCATAAGAACGAGGGGGCACTTCCACGGTCGTGCGGCTTCCAGAAGCAGAAGGCTTTTCGAAATCTCGCGGCACGACTCTTTGCGGCGCATCAAAACTGTTCACCGCTTTCAGATCGTCGCCAGTCAGTAACATCGAAGAAACGACTGCGCCCGGCGCTTTGTCCTCCCAATTCACCTCAACCTGGTGGGGCTTGCTTAAATCACGATTCAGCACGAACAACGAGATCTTTCCGTCGTCTGAATTGACCGTTCCCGCCACATCCACGTATGGGACGTCGCCCATCTTCGAAACCTCGTAAGTCGGCGACTGCACCAGTAGATTGAGCACCTGCCCACGCGCATATTCCAGAGCCCAACTATAAGGATAATAAATCGTCTGCCGCAACAGCCCGTTTTCGTTGGTCATGATGGGCGCGATCACATTCACCAATTGCGCGAGGCACGCGATTTTGACGCGGTCCGCATTTCGTATCAACGAATTGAGCAGGCCGCCCACCAGCAGCGCGTCTTCAAGGTTATAAACTTCTTCCAATAGATGCGGCGCAGCCTGCCGGTTTCCATTGACTGCCGATCCAGTCCGGGCGCGGTACCAGACGTTCCATTCGTCAAATGACAGCCACAATTTCTTCGGAGAATGACGGCGACCCCCAACCATATCGCAAACCGCAAGGGTCTCGGCGATCTGTTGCTCCATACTCAAATTCATGGCGAGGAACTTCGAACTGTCGCCTCCAGTCGTCATCTCAGTATTTTCAAAATATCTGTGCAGCGAGAGAGCGTCGACGTAGTCGTAACATTGCTCGAGCACCTCGCGGTCCCACTCCAGATAAGTTGGAGTAAAAGGTCCACTCGATCCGCACGCAATTAATTTCAGAGACGGATCAACGTATCGCATCTGTCGCGCCGCATCCGCCGCCTTGAGCCCGTACTCCGTGGCTAGCATGTGACCGATTTGCCACGGGCCATCCATCTCATTGCCGAGGCACCATCGCTTCACGTTATACGGTTGAGCGTACCCATGCTTCTGCCGCAGGTTGCTCCATTTGGTTCCTTGATCGACATTGCAATATTCCACCAGCGCGGCCGCTTCCTCTGGAGTGCCCGTGCCGAGATTCAATCCCATCAACGGCTCAGTGCCCACCATCTTGCACCACGTCATGAATTCGTTGGTGCCGAACTGATTCGAGTTGATCGAATTCCACGCTTTATCCAATTCCACCGGCCGGTCCTGCTTCGGTCCCACGCCATCGAGCCAGTGGTATCCAGAAACAAAATTTCCCCCGGGATAACGAATGATGGGTACTCCCAATTTCCTGACTTCGTTCAGCACATCTGTGCGGAATCCGTTCGAGTCCGACAATTTCGATCCCGGGTCATAGATCCCGTCATAGATCGCGCGTCCGAGCACTTCGAGGAATGAGCCGAAAAGATTCCGGTCAAGCGGCGCTATCACCCGTCTCGTGTCCACATAAACGCGGACCGCGCTCGCAGGCGCGACTTGCGCCGACAAAAACCGTCCGAAAACAACATTCGTGGAGCAAGCCAATCCTGCCGCGGCAGATTGCCGCAAGAACTTTCGTCTTGACGACGAAAACATTTAGTCTCCAATTTTGCGTAGGATGGGTGGATACCCTTAGATCGCTTGGTAAACGTTTACCCATAAAAGCAAAACCCAAGCATTCCTTAGCGTCGATGACAATTTACTATTGTCCGCCTGATTGGTCAATGTAATCCGCGAGGATCGTTTACTGCGCAGTCGACCCACCTTTATCCGGTCGATAAAACATAGGTGCTGTAATTTTCGTCTTGAATATTCATGAACGGACGCATGATTACAGTCGTGCCATTCGTAGCCTTGGCCAGCCAATCGCCATCGGGATTATTTGCGCTCCGCGCTCTAAGCAGTTCCGTCCTCAGAAAAGTTGGTTGGGAATCGGCGAGTGCGAAAAGAACCACTGGCCCGCGGACCAGCGCAACAAGCTGTTCATGCTGCTGATCAACCGCCTCCAGCCGCAAAGGCATCGGCAATTCCAGTTCAATGCGGTCGCCATCCTTCCAAGCCCGCCGAATCGCAGTGAAATCGCCCGCATGTGACGCCGCCGAAACCCTCCGGCCATTCACCGCAAGAGCCGCACCGCTTGCCCATGCTGGAATGCGAATATAAGTCGCGAACTCGGCTGGCCGGCTAACCGAAAGTCGCATCTCGACCTGGTTGCCCAACGGATAATCCGTTCGTTGTTCCATCCGGCAGCGCACTCCATCGTTAACCCAATTCACGATTGAAGGCGCGAAAAGATTAACGTAAATCCCATCCGCGGAACGCAGATAAGCGCTGATGTGATAATCCGCCGCCAACTGCGGCAGCGTGCCGGAACAGCACGGCCACTTGTCCGGGTGATATCCCTTTTTTCCGGTCGTGCCATAATCCGAATAGTAAAAAGACCATCCTTCTGGCTCGATCGGCTTCGCCCCAAGAATAGTATTGTAGAGCGCTCGCTCCATGCTGTCGCCATAACGCGAGTCCTTCGTAACCAGCAACAGATATCGCGTGATCTTGAATTGCGCATACGCGCCGCAGGGAGTTTCGAAACTGGCGTGAGTTTTTCCCAAACTTTCGCCCAACAATCCGCGCCCGGGTTCCACAAACGCCTCGTTCGGCCCCCAACCCCCGGTAGCGTAACTCTGCGTGGTGGCAAGCATGTCAAATCCGGTCTTAGCGGCCAGCAAATGCTTCTCGCTTCCTACAGTCAAGTAAGCCTGCATAGCCGAACTGAACGCGTTCACGTGACTGTAAGCATGCTCTCCGGGAAGAACGTTTTTGCTCTCCGATAGGGGATTGAAATATGTATCGTCTTCCAGATAACGGACAGCCATATCCCGATAAAATGTCTTGCCGCTCCTCTGGTAAGCGAGGAAAAGATTTTCCGGAAGCGTGTAAGTTTCGTCCCAGGTGTAAGACTCGTCCTTGTGCGGTCGCGCCCGCTGTTCCGGCCGGGAAAGCGCCTTCTCCGGAAGATATGCAACCATCGCGCGCGTAAGTTTTTCGTGAGTCTCGAACGCCGAAGGGGAATGGCAAAATTCGTGAGCGTCGATCAATCCGCAAGCAAGTTTGTCGTAGGTATATGCCGGCAACCTGTAGCCCGCAAAAAATGTCGCTTTATCATCCAAGGTTGCGGCATAGCCCATCACCAGCCGATTGACCTTTTCTCGGGTTGGCTCATCTCCCGTCGCGGCATATGCTCTCGCCAATCCCGATACGTATTGCCCGAAACTATGTCCCGGAACAAAGCCATGAAAATCGTTGTGCGCCAAGTCAAAGCCGGTCAGGTCGTACCATCCACCCATATCTTCGCCCGGCGCCGGCAGACCCGCAGCTTGCCGAAACACTTTCAATAATCGGTCGTCATCGAGATTGAAGAATAACGAATGGTGGTCGTCGAACTGCCGCTTCATCGGGCCGTCCAGCAGTTGAACTTGGGAATAGGAAAACGTTTCGAGCGGCACGGATCCCGCAATCTGCGCGCGGACCCACTTGGGAAGTCCGCAACGTAGAGCCGCTGCCGCCGAAGCCATCTTTAGAAACGATCTGCGGCTTAATGCTCGATTCATAACTACCCTCGCGTCAGCAAGCCGTCGAATTCACGATCAACAACACTCAGAAACGCGTTCCGAACCCCAAGCTGGTCTGGCATAATGATACAGAAAGTTATGAGAAAACGCTTTCTCACAATCGCAGTCGCGGTCGGGATTGTCCTTCGCCCGTATGTTGCTGGCTCGGACCGCATTCCGGTTCAAGCCGAACTCGTGCAAGCAATGGAGGCTGGCAGGGTAAAGCCCGGAGATTCCATTCTGGCCAAGGTCGATGTTGAATGGGACACTCCCACCTGCATTCTACGCAAGGGAGCAATTCTCAAAGGTCGCGTGGTCTCGGAAACCCCGCGCTCCAAAACTGCCAAGACCTCTGATCTCTCATTGTTATTCGAAAGCGCCCAGTGCGGGGGACGCGACCTGAAACCGCTGGCGCTAACCATAGCCGCTCTTATCGCACCCGACCCGCACCGCGACTCCAGTCTCTATCGCGATCAGGAAAATCAACCTTTAAGCGAAGCCGTGGGCCTTGGCTTGGGTGATGGGGGTTCAGCCGGTGCAGGGTCGGGGTTTTCAAGCGGAAGTAATATGAGGAGCGTGACTGCGGCGGCTGCAACCGCCTACGTTGAGCCGACGCGTTACAAGCCGCCCAAAGCGGTTTTGCCCGGGCAGGTCGTCGGTATTTCCGGCGTGAAGTTAAGCGTCGGGAGCGGCGCCGAAGGCAGCTCCATAGTCTCGTCGTCAAATCACAATGTGCGCCTCGATGTGGGATCTCAATTGGTATTAGTTCCGAGCTTAAAACTCTCCCCGACCGCGACTGCTCCCCGCGCTGCCTCGGCGCCATCGCCAAATCCCGCGCCCGCTAGCCCCATGTCCATGGTCCCCGAGCTTGCTGCTGAGGATGAAACTGAGACCTGCGCGCCTCCAAACTGTAACGTCGCGCTCGCCGCGAGCGATCCCGAAGGGATAAATCTGACCGCGGCAACCATGTCCGTTAAGGAATTGGGTTATGCCCAGCGTGGCAATCGAGAAATGGGTAGCTTCGACTTTGACGCCGCGCTGGCTTATCTGGGATCGAAGAAACTGCTCTTCACATTCAATCCCCATCTGCTCGTACCCCGCCCCGAAACCGAAGTCTCGCCGCAAATGCGTACTGTGCGCGCGGTCTTGATCGATTTGCCGAGCATGAAAGTCGAGCAAAGAATCGATTGGCGGGTACTCGATTCCAAACAATATTTGTGGCCGATTGAAGGTGAACGAGTGCTCGCGCACGTCGGAAGGGAATTGCGGGAATATGGACCTGCGCTGAAAATTGAGCATCGGCTCTCGCTCGATGGACCATTGGCGTTTGTACAAATTTCCCCCTCGGGAAAATATTTCGCGATCGGTGTCGTGCATGAACGCCATTCCCGCACCATGCACGACCAACTTGCCGAAGCCGAAGCCCGAGAGCCGGAAGAAGATGTTGAGATAAAGGTGCTGAACGCTGAGTTTCGTCCTTTAGCCACTGTCACCCGATCTTCCCGCGACGCTCCGCCGATATTATCCGACGACGGCGAAATTCGGATTCCCACCATCGGCAAGAATAGATGGCGCATTGTCGAAAATACATGGAATGGCCAGCGGCGCGTACTTGCGCAAGTTACTTCCACATGCAGGCCGGAAGTTACCACCCTGCAATCTGATTTGCTGTTCCTGCTAGGCTGCGACCGCCAGGCCGACGGAAAGTGGTATCGCGTGCTGCGCTCCGACGGAAAAACGGTCCTGAAAGGCTGGTCTTCATCTTCGGAGCTGGAACAAACTGCAAATAGCGCCGCCAGCGCGTTCGCCGTCGGGGTCGCTAAAGCGGCCAAGCCCATCGCCGCCGAATCTTCATTTCGCGCGGAGGATCTCGAGAGCGAAAACATCGCTGTTTATCGCGTCCAAAATGGACAACGAGAGTTCACCGTGCGCATCGCTTCCCCCGCTCCCACTCTGCAAACGTTCGTGCTTTCGCCTGACGGCGATCAACTCGCCGTGCTAAAAGGCGCCGAAATCGCCCTCTACGTCGTCCCCGCAACACCCGATCACCCCAAGTAAGCATTTTCCGGACGGTGGCCACCTTACGTTTTTTGTAACGGTGGGGGCATTTCCAGTGCTGATAAGCAAGGTCATCGCGGAGAGAGTGCCCCATGTGTTCAAAATTCCTGGCTTGCTCCGCCCACGGTGATCAATAGTGCTCAGCCTTCAATCCCGCTAAACCGTAAGGTATCTGTAGGGGGGCTACCCTGTCCAAAAATCCCCTACATGCTTTGCCCAAGAAAGGGAATTGCCACATGACCCGTACCAACAAGCCGACACCTAAACTGCGCAAAGGTCCCCAACCCCCTTTGTCACACGCCGGAGCAGTTCCCGATTCAGATCGGGCCAAGCGTCCACCGCTCGATCAGCCCTCCGGGCCCCACCCGGAACTGACTCCCGGTGACCGTGTCGAGGGTTTGGGCAATTTCGGCACGCCAACTGCCGAGTTCGGCACCGTCGAGCGCGCCAACGAAGATGACGCCGTCGTGAAGTGGGATGGCGACGGTCGCACAAGAGTGCACCAACCATGGCTTAAGAAAGCATAGCGATACGGTTCACATTCGCCAAAATGGCCTGCACGTGTTTCGGCCCATTCTCATCGCCGCTGCCTCCAAGTGGTCAAAAGTGCTCAACTTTTAATTTCTGAAAATGGCAGTATTTCGGCGCAGTGGATTCGCGCAAAGGAAATCTCCCAGGAGTTTAAGCGTGCCACATCCTTGGTACGAAGCCTACAAGTCCGCCATTCTCGAAACGGACTGGACTAGGATAGAGGGGCGACTACGGTCAGCCGAGCTTGAAATTCAGGAAAGGCAGCATGTTCTCTCCTTAGACCACGGTGGAACACCGGAAGAAAGGCACGCCATCGCCGACGCGTTAAATGGCATTCGAGTGTTGCGGACAGAACTCGCCCAGCGGCGGAGCCGACCATCCGAGCGCGACAGTGCTTAAGCTGGCTTTCGGAGCGGGGCGGGACCGTCGTCACCGCTCAGCTTCGTTGCCACCAGAACCGCCAGGACAGTTGCCACGCTACGCACGTTACCCGCAATAGACAATAAATCTGTTAGTACAGGCGGATGGTGTTCCGCCAGTCCCTCAAGACGCATGCTGACATTGTGAAGTTGGTCTACTTCTTCCAAAATTGCTTCAAAAGCCATCATTTGCCTCTTTCATTGGGAGGCTAAGGAGAAGAGAACTTCAGATGGACTGCTTAGTTCAGAGAACCTGAAAGAGGAGAAAAAGAGGAGACGCCCCTGCGAGTCAGTGTATCACGCCTCCGTGGTCAGTCGAGTCGTGCAGAATGACATTGACGAGTGAACTGTGGATTTCCAGTTCGCCGTTGTACTTGATGAAACCGAGCTTCCTGAACCGATTCATGAAAAAGCTGACGCGTGACCGGGTGGTGCCTACCATCTCGGCCAGCGTCTCCTGACTTATTTTTGGAATCACCTTCTCGGGTTTGCCTTCCTTGCCGAAACGGGCCAACAGCAAAAGTACACGGGCCAGCCGCTTTTCACTGGAATTGAAGAGTTGATCGACCAAGTCCTCTTCGTAGCGAATATTGCGGCCCAATAGATACGCTACAAACATGTCGGACAGGGTATGTTCACGGTGAAGCGCTCTCGTCATTGCTGTGTTCTCGATACGCATGAGTTCGCAATCTGACATCGCAGTAGCAGATCCCATGCGACGCGGCTGTGCCGCCAGACACCCTTCGCCGAAGAAATCCGTCGGGTTCAGAATGGCGACAGTAGCTTCCTTGCCGCTCTCGGAAATGACGGTGAGTTTGACCCTGCCTTTCTTGATATAAAAGATCGCGTCGCAGGTATCCCCTTGCGCGTATACTCTTTCCTTTTTTCGAACGTGCGCAATCTTCCTGCCCTCCCCGATGGTGTCGAGGAACTTGTCAACGTCGAATTGGCTTTTTGGGGAAAGCATCGCAGAGACGCCAATATACGCACTTTCTGGGGTCTTGTCAGTCTGTTACGAAACCAACTGGGCATCTGCCCCGCCCAACCCCAGAACCGTTCTTGCATGGCCATCCATTGCTGCGATCAGTTGGCGCCGGATTTGGAAACCATAGCAAAGATGCCCGCAGAGCGTGCCTCTTCCTCCATACCTGCTCCGGCCGGCCTGGGTCACCTTTGCCAGATTTTGATCCCTTTATCTCAAACGTGGGCCCGCCAGCCGGAGGATCGTTTCTTATTATCCTGCTGCACTTGGAATTGCGGGTCAGCCACGGAAGAAGGCGGTCAGGTCCTCCGCGACCGCCGCCGGTTCCTCAGCCGGGGCGAAGTGCCCGCCGCGCGGAAAGACTGTCCAGCGCTGGATGTTGTATAACCGCTCCAAATACGAGCGCGGCAGTTCGCCCTCGGGAACGGTCTGGTGCGCGAAAACACCAAACGCCGTGGGAGTGTTGACGTAGGTGGCAGCGATCGGGTACCTGCGATTGTCCCAATAGTCGCGCATCGATGACGTGATGCTTTGGGTAATCCAGTACAGGGTGAGCGTGGCGCAGAGGAAGTCGTCGGGCGGCGTAACGTCGCTCCACGAGTGCCACTTCTCACCCACGTATGCGGCCAGGCCTGCTGGGGAGTCGTTGAGCCCATAGCCGACAGTTTGTGGCTTGGTGGATTGGATTGCGCTGTAGCCCCGCTCCGTCGTATCCCAGCCCCGGCTCACCGCAAGATACGAACGCTCGACGTCGGACAGTTCCGTATCGTCCACCACCGGCGCGAGATCCGACTCCAGGGTGGTGAGATGGATCCCGATCACCGACTCAGGATGGTCTAGCGCAAGGATCGTCGTCACCCCGGACCCAAAATCATAACCGCCCGCACCATAGCGGGAATATCCAAGCTCAGTCATGAGCCGGTGCCAACGCTCCGAGACGTACCGATAGTTGATACCGGCCTTGGAAGGCCGCGGCGAGAATCCATATCCAGGCAGGGAGGGTACGACCACGTCGAAGTGCTCAAGCATCGGCAGCATATCCACATAATCAAGGAAAGTGCCAGGCCAGCCGTGCGTGAGGATGAGCGGCACACCCCCGCCGGATGCCGCACGCTGGAATACGAAGTGAATTCCCTCCCAGATGAAGTGCTTGAGCGCGTTTAGCCTCCGCTCCCAAACACGCCAGTCAAACCCGTCGGCCCAATAAGACACGAGGCGCCGCAACCACTCCAACTCGGTGCCCTGTTCCCAGCCTATGCCGGGTATCTGGTCCGGCCATCTCGTATTCCGCAACCGTGCCCGCAGATCGTCGAGCACCTCATTGGCGACATGAATACGAAATGGTTCCATTAAAGTAACTTACTTTTGTCCATGGCCACTGACCAGGCAAATGCCGTAGGCAAACCAGAAATCGCTCTCGTGGCAAATCATCTCGGAGCTGACACTTCACAATCTATGCAGTGGCGAGGGGCACCCGAGACGGTTCCGCAATGCGTACTGCAATACTTACTGTCGGCGGGCGCAACGATTCTTGTCGTTCATAGATTGGCCCTTTCGGATGGGAACGAGTGTCTTCATTAAATTCTCGCGTGGCGATAACTTAGTCAGCGCTTTGGATGCCGATCGGGAGCCTGCAGGTTTAATGTTTCTATGCCTGGCGCATTGCGGCGTGTCCCTATCTGACCCTAATTGGATCTGGCGTTCCATCTGACCACCAGCCCGCGGAAACCATGAATACGTCGATTGGTTCCGGAGCGCCACTGAACTGTGGATTTAGCATGACCGGAGAGTTGGACAGATCTGCACCCCAAACGGCACCGTCCATGAGTGGAGTGTAAAACATCAAATGAGCCATCCAGTTGTGGTGGTCGTCATCGGTAAGGTACTGTTCTTTCGACATCATGTAGGACATGGCTCCCGGCTCCAGGGGCGGTAGTGTTTGCTTTATAAACGTCTTGATTCCATCCATTATCTGAGCTTTGGATTGACCGGCCAATATCATCTCCGTTCTTTTATAAGTCATCGGCAGAATGGAGCGGGCAGCCGGCGGATTGAAGCAGACCGGACCTCGAATTTTAGGGTTCCAAAAATTAGCAGCATCATCACCATCGAATGGGCCCATCCACCCCCGCTCCACGACACATACGAAACCGTTCTTGCCTTTAACTGCGGTTTCGTAGCCATGCCGTTCAAGGACGAGGACATCGGCGTCGCGCGAGATTGCCTCTGGCGCCGCACTTCGTGCCAGGGCTATTTCGGCGTTTCGATCCTGCATCAAATATTGATCCAGCAGAGCCATGCTCGGATACGGGGTTTTCGATTGTGCTTGCGGTTGCGAGCTCGCAGTTAGTGCGACAACAAGCACGGAGCTTGCTAATCCGATTATCTTGAATATCCTTCGACCCATTATTTCCCCTTTCGGCGCGGATGTTGGGACGATCAAACTATTATGATGCCGCCGTTTATGCTGAATGCCGTCAAAACTCTTTCTTGATCGTGCCGAACCAGGAGGAGCGAATCGTTCCCCGAGATAGGTCACACGGAGACTACACATCCCCTGACGGCAGCGTTCATGTCTCTGCGGCAGCCGTCTAGAAAGGGCCATTCCCAATAGCTGTGGAGTCCAGTCTGAGCGAGATAAGACGCCACGCGCGCCTTATCTCGCCTCGCGTTTAAACGGGATCGCGCTCTAGCGGCGCCCGCCGCCATGCCCACCACCCCGATATCCGGGGAGGGCGTGTTCCGCCTTAGCGTCATGGCCTGCTTCGCCTACGTTGCCTCGCCCATCGCGCGCCTCGTTTGCCTGGAAATGGTTGAAGCGCTCCGCCCCACGCTGCGGCACTGGTCCAGCGTAACCGTGATGAGGATCATAGCGGTTGTCGACATGGCCATAAAAGCCGCGAGGGCCGTGAAACCAGGGGCCAGCTCCAATAAACACCCCTCCAGCAAACCAATCAGGCCCATAATAGCCATAGGGAGAACAATCATACGGGGCGTAGTCGAAGTACCCGTAAGGACACACGGGAGCCACTCCGATGTTTACGCCGACGGAAACCTGGGCTGGCGCCACACGTGTACAGCATAAGAGGGCAGTTATGAGAACTGCGAAAGCAAGCGCATTTACCTTGAACATGACTTCTCCTTCATTCGTTCAGAGTTTCAACTTGGACCACTGAGGGCCAGCATAATACTCAAGGATCACTATCGGCAAGTCTACTTCCAGGAAGTGATCTCACACCTGGCATCAATTCTAGGCCGATTAGGGACAATCCGAGTTAACTACCACAAATCAAGGAAAGCCGCATGTTCACTGGATAAAACTATGGCGGAGAGAGTGGGATTCGAACCCACGTTAGAGTTTCCCCTAAACACGCTTTCCAAGCGTGCGCCTTCAGCCACTCGGCCATCTCTCCGCATTAATTCTGGACTTTGATTGTATGGTGCGGATGCTATGCCCGCAACTTGGCGCTACCCGACGGCACCCTGATACAAAGGCCACAGCTGGTTTCCAATCACGCGGTACACGACATACGCGCTGCCTTGGTCATAGACTTGACGAAAAAGCAGTTCACCTCGCCCATCGCCGTCAACATCCACCGCGTCAATTAAATCTAGTTTTGGCAAGACGTCGAGATGTTGGCCGTCCGTCACGTTCGCCAGCGCCTTGTGCAAATCGCCGTATATATCTTCTCGCGCTACCACCGTAACGAAGTAGTCGAGTGCTGAAGCTGGCCCTGCCAGCGTGCGCGCACCTGGCATGTGCGCTTTCGCGGAGAGGATGAGCACCGGCTCATTGCTATTGGATAAGTCAAATACCCGTAGTTCTACATTCTCGAACGACGGCTGCGGCGCCTTTTGGATCCTGCCCCTGCGCGTCTCAGCCGCAGGTGCCGGCTGCGATTCCGAGGCCAGCATCTTCGCCCGGGCCGCCACTTCCGCCGCCGCCAGCGCCAACATTCTGTTGCGGAACCGTTGCTCTTCATCGGGCTTAATATCGAACGCATAGGGACGCGGCTCCGGCCCCCCAGCATCAGAAATCGCAGCAACCACCCGTACTTCAGCCGACGGCCCAGGTGCCGACGCCACGGCGAGCGAACCCTTCAGCGGATTACCGGCGATCGGTTTTAAATCTTCAACGTTCTCGTCCCCCATTTTCTGTGGAGCCGATTCCCGCCGCAGATGCGGCCTGTCCGGATCGTCTTCGTCCGAAGTAGTGGAGGGGGATGGAGTCGGGGAAGCCGCGACGGCCGTCGTGATGGACTGGGAAGCAGTTCCGCTTGACTCCGATGATCCTGCCGGAGCAGTACTCGAGGCTGGCGGCGTCTTCGCAGCTCCAGCTGGGGGAGCATCTGGCCCGGACTGCGCCGACTTGGCCCGTCGCAGTACCGGTGGTCCCTCCTGATCGTCATTATTCCTTTTTGCCGCCGCCGCGTTCGCCGACTGCCGCAATTTCCGTCGAGCAGCTTCCGCTTGTATCTGTGCCGCCGACTTCCAACTCCCCTCACCGGTCCATGTCGCTTTTCCCTCGCGCGCCATCTTCACCGTGAATAACCCCTGTGAAACCCCGCTGTTCAGCGCCTCGTACACCGTCCCAGAATCGAGCGCCATCGGAATCGGCGAAGCTTTGTATGCGCTGGCATCGTAAAATTTCCCGTCAATCATAATCGTGATGGGAATCAACTGTGCCTTACCATTGGCGTTGAATTCCAGCAATCCGACAGCGCGCGGTCCTTTGTCCTTCGTGGTTTCACGATGGGTCTGCTGCGCTAGTACAATCTGGAATAGAAGCGCGAACAGTCCAGCAGCAGCGATGATTCGACCGCCAAGGCGGCCCCATCTTGAATACCAGTTCGAGGAAAAGAGAGATGCCATGAATATCAATATTAATGATAAGGCCCCAGAGTTCACTTTGCCTGACCAGAATGGTAAAGAAGTGTCATTAAACAGCCTGCGCGGAAAGCATGTGGTTCTATTCTTCTATCCCCGCGCCGATACTCCGGGATGCACCATTGAAGCCTGCGAATTTCGCGACTCTTACAAGAAGATTCAAGACACGGGCGCACTGATCTATGGAATTTCTCCGGACCAGCCGAAAGACCAAAAGAAGTTCGAAGAAAAATTCAGGCTACCCTACCCGCTACTTGGCGACGCCGATAAGAAAGTCTGCAACGCCTACGGCGTAATGCAGGAGAAAAATATGTACGGCAAAAAAGTTATGGGCGTAGCGCGGACCACATTTATCATCGGCCCCGAAGGCAACATAAAAAATATTTTTCACAAAGTGAAGCCCGAAGGCCATGCTCAAGAGGTTCTAGCCTATTTAAAAAGCAATGCGAAAGACGCCGCTTGAGAAATCTTTTCGTGGAATTGTCTTAATTCTACGTGGTCCGCCGCTTAAGAATTAACGCGTCTTCCTGAGCGGCGTTTCTTCTTCGCTTGCGAAGAAGAACAAAGTCGAAGGATCACTATTCCCGGCAAAGCTTTTTATTCTGGGATTCAATGGCGAAGCTTGGGTCACTGTGTCTTTCGTGTTTTGGCCACGATCTCTCCTGTTAGCAATGGCCAACCATAAAAACATGGTTGGCCATTTCCTCTTGTGGGTGTGTGCCCCACCCGACGAGCAGGCAGGACTGGCTACTTTTTAAATCTACGGATTGTAGAAAGCGGCGTTCTTACTGTATGGAGCGTGTCCGGGCTCGCCGCGGCGGAAGTGTCCGGAAGGAATGGATTTTCCGTCGCGCTCGAAGGCCAGCAGTTCGATGAACCAGGCTTCGTGCTCGATTTCCTCGTTCAGAATTCGCGAAGCCATGTCGTAGGTTCGCGGATCTTTGCCGAAGGTCATATCGCAGATTTCGATCCAACTACGAATCGCGCAGCGTTCCGACTCCAGCAACAGAGTGAGAATGTTGACCGTGGTCGGAGGATCGGGAAGTTTTGCGGCACGGCATCCGGCCTGATCGTGGAATGCCGGCAGATCGTTGGGAAGCTCGCCGCCGAGTTCATAAATTCGCGGCACAATGAGTTCCCAATGTGCGCGATCTTCCAAGCGTGCATCCTCGCATATTTCCTTGTAGTCTTCGTGGCCCGCAAGATGCATGCGGAGGATGGTGTAGTAGTAATAAGTGCTGGCGAATTCCGCGGCAGCGTTCGCAATCAACATTTTAATTAGTTTGGGGACGTCCACCCCGCGCGCGGCTATTACCTCAACGCCTACCCGCTGCGAGACGTCGCCATAAGCGACAACTGGTTTGCCTTGTTCCGGCATTAGAACCTCCTGGAAGTTGTTTGTAAGTCTTTCAAAAGATTACGCGCCAGCACTTTATAGGTCTAAGATATAGTTTCTATACGCCTCATAGTTTTCTCCTCTGAGAGATACTCTCGATGGAAATACATCAACTTCGCTATTTTTGCGCAATCGCCGCAACAGGCAGCTTCACGAGGGCCGCACAGCAGGAACATCTGGCCCAGCCCTCGCTTTCCCAACAAATCCGCAAACTGGAGGACGAGCTTGGCACGCGATTGTTCGACCGGCTGGGTAAATCGGTGCGCCTTACTTCATTTGGGGAAGCATTCCTTCCTCGCGCTCAATCCATCTTGCGCCAAGTGGGAGATGCAAAACAAGAAATGGAAGAGATGGCTGGAGGGGAGCGCGGCAAGCTGGTTGTCGGATCAATTCCGACCATTGCTCCCTATTTTTTGCCGGAATGTTTGGCGAGTTTTGGCAAGAAATACCCGCAAATTCGCACTAGCGTCGTCGAAGACTTGACGGCTGAACTCCTCGATCACGTGCAGAATGGGACGATTGATTTGGCCTTCATGGTTTTGCCCGTGCCAGGTGCGCAATTTGTCTGTCAGGAATTGCTTCGCGAGAGACTCTACCTGGTAATACCGCGACAGCACAGGTTGGCGTCACGACCATCCGCGCAACTTAAACAGGTTGAGCACGACCCTTTTCTCTTGCTGAAAGACGGGCACTGCTTCCGCGAAAACACTCTTTCAGCCTGCGGAAGGGCACGACTTGAGCCCAATGTAGTTTTCGAAAGCGGGCAATTCGCTACGATATTGGCGATGGTAGCTGCGGGTGCCGGGGTTTCTGTGGTCCCCGAGATGGCGGCCCTGCCACGAAAAGGATGCCGCTTCATTCCAATCGACGATCCGGGCGCGTTCCGGCGAGTCGGCGTGGTGCAACTCAAACAACATTTCCGCAGTCGCGCTCATTCTGCCTTCCTGCAACATCTGACGGAACAAATCGCAGCTGCGGATCGCGCCGCTTAGCGTCGTTCTAATTGATGTCGAATTGCTCCTGATGCAGTGCCGGATCGCTCTTGACGATTACGGTCTTTTTCACCAGTTCTTCCATCTCTGCCAGCGCCTTACCGTTGTTGGCTTTCAGCGCCTTTGCTACTTCTGGATTCACCCGCAACATTGCATCAGCATGATCGAGATGTTTGGCCATCTTGCGCATCTCGATGTAAATATCGTTGCAGATGGTAGGGATGGATTTCACGAATCCGGTGGATTCGCAATACGGGCAGGGCGAGCCAATAGTTCTCTCCAGAGATTGCTTCACACGTTTCCGGGTGATAGCGACAAGTCCAAAGTCATTAAATTGAAGAACCTTGGAAGGCGCGCGGTCGGCGCGTAGTGCTTCCTCCAATGCCTGCATGACTTTCTGGCGGTTGCGGCGCTCGTCCATGTCGATGAAGTCAATGATGATGATTCCGCCCAGATCGCGCAGGCGGATTTGCCGCACGATTTCTTTGATGGCATCGACGTTGGTTTTGACAATGGTGTCTTCGAGCCGCTGTGTCTTGCCGACGTACTTTCCCGTGTTGACGTCGATTGCGACCAGGGCTTCGGTTTGATTGATGACAATGTATCCGCCACTCTTCAGCCAGACTTTGGACTTGAGCGCCTTGTTGATTTCTTCGGTCAGCCCGAATTGCTCGTATAGTGGAACTTCTTTGGTATAGAGCTTCACGCGCCGGACGAGACTCGGCTGGAAGCGGTTCGCGAATCGCAGAACCCGTTCGTATTCCTGTTCGTTATCAACCCAGACCGCGGAAAAGTCGGCGCTGGCCTGATCCCGCAGTACTCGCTCCACGACGTTTAGATCGTGATAAATCAGAGTCGGCGATTTCCCGTTCTCGGCGCGCGTCTTGATCTCAGACCACAAGCCCTTGAGGAAACGAATGTCAGCACGTAAATCATCTTCCGCTGCCCCCTGTGCTGCGGTGCGGACGATAAATCCTCCGTGGCCGTTTTCGCGCTCGCTGAGGATGATTCTTTTCAACCGTTGCCGTTCTTCTTCGGAAGCGATCTTGCGAGACACGCCGGTATGGTTCACGGTCGGCATGTAAACTAGAAACCGCCCCGGCAGCGCAATGTGACTGGTGATGCGCGCGCCCTTTTTACCTATCGGCTCCTTCGCGATCTGCACGAGAATTTCCTGGCCTTCTTTGAGCAGATCGCTGATCAACGGAACATTCTGATTCTCGCGCTTGCGGAAATTCCTTCCCCCGCTACGACGTCCGCGCTGATGCTGGCGGTCGTATCCCGGACGCGGTGCACGCTGGGTATAAGCCGCAGTCGCCGCCGGGGCCCTGACTTCGGCTCTAGCGTCCACGGTTCCATTGCCTCGATTTTCAGCGTCGAGAATGGCTTCGGCTTCCGCCTGCGCTTCTTCGATCTCGGCTTCTTCAGCTTCCTTTTCTTCGTGCTCTACATCGGAGGCAGCTTCTACTTCGGCAGTCTGATCGCCGGCTTCTATTTCTGTGCCGACAAAACCGGAATGATCCGTCATCGGATCAGCCGCAGCGGCGATCTGCTGCGTTGCCTGCGATTGGTAGACGCCAGCTTCGCTGGTCTCTTCTTCCGTCTCTTCGAAAGCCGCGTCTTCTTCGAGTTCTTCCACGTAATCCGAAAGCTCGACCTCTTCCTCTTCGATTTCCTCCTCTTCGATCGTTCCAGCGCCGCTGGTCGACTGCACTGAAGAAGATGAATCCTCGGGATTGTGGTCGTCTCCGCCGCCGAACACCGACGCAACATTCAACTCGTGCAAACGCTTTTGTTCGCGATCCCATTCCGAACTAGCGATGTCAAGAATCGCTTCGGGCTGAGCACTGGAGGATTCGATCAATATTTCGGCAACCGCCGCATTTTCCTGCGATTCCTCGGGCTTTTCAGATGCCGCTGTCGCGCTTGAAAAGAAAGGCTCATCTTCCGGGAATGTCTTTGCAATCGGCGTCGCGGGCTGCGCCGTTTGAAAATCAGACGCAGGCTGTCGATTGAAAATGGGAGGAGGAGGAGGTTGCGTTTGCGTCAAACCGCGATACTTCGAAATCGATTCGCCGGGCAACAGAATCGGTTGATATCCGGGAGGCGGGCCGTAGTCGGAACGTTGCGGACGTTCCGTCCTCTCGCTCTTCTCGCTTCGTTCCGGCCTTCGTTCCGCGCTTCTCTCAGGGCGGGATTCATTTGAGATTCCTGGAGCCGGGGACGGCGAGCCTTCTGACGCTGGCCGCGCGAATTTCGAATCCGGCATCCGCTCGCCACGGCGTCCTCGGCGACGTCGACGGCCGCGAAATCCTTCGCGATTATCTTTATCTTCCTGATTGCCAGAATCGCGGTTGCCGGCGGATTCGGTGATCTCCCCTTGCGGCGAATCGTCCGTTAATTTTTCGCGCGAGGCTGATTCAGCGACCTGGCTGTTAGTTTCCGCAGCGGCATGATGCCCTTCCGCATTCTGTTCGGGACTCGCCTCCTGAAAGCTGCGGTTCGTAGGAATCTCATCGACTTCCTCTTGTTCCGCCAACTCCATGAAATCGGAGACGTAGAGGAACGCATCGCGCTCCAGCCCTATGTCCACAAATGCAGACTGCATTCCGGGAAGCACGCGGGTCACGCGCCCTTTATAGATGGAGCCAGCCAGGGTGTATTCGTTTTCGCGTTCGAGGTAGATTTCGGCGAGCAGATCGTCTTCGACCACCCCCACTTTGGTCTCATGAGGGGTGGTAGACACAAACAATTCTTTTGACATGTAAAACTCCGGGGCTGCGCCGCTAGGCGGTCACAGCAATCACTGGGAGAAACGCAGGAGAATTGGGAGGATCGAGTGCCGCGATGGTAGACCTGGGCGAGGGATGGCATTGGCTACGGAATTTGCTCCGTAATCTGATCCGCCGCTCAAGTCTGAGAATCTTTTGCACTTATAGCGTCGCGCTGGACCGGGGTTGTGACCTGCTCTCTCTAAATTATAGAAATCGGAATCTCTATATTAGAGGGGGCCGTTTACCCGCCCGGGAGCGCCTTAGCTTCAATCCTGCCCGGCTTCTAAACTGCTATTCTGGCCGGGTGAGTGTCCTCTTTATTAACGCGAGGACGGGCGTCTATTTTGAAATTTGTTGTAAATCCTCTAAAACGGCTTCAAGTTCTTGCCTTAGCTAGGAGACAGAAGCTAGAAGCGACTTTCCTCCAACCTTCCTTGCCCTCTTCTTCCCGCATCAGTTCACGAAGCGGCGCATTCTGACATTCATCACCATTCCCAGCGCCAAAAACATAAACAGGACAGAAGACCCGCCATAACTCATTAACGGCAAGGGAATTCCTGTGACCGGCATAAAACCGACCACCATGCCGACATTGACCAGAATATGGAAGCTAAGCACAGCTACCACACCCATCACCACAAACGTGCCAGCGCGGTCGGGCGCTGTTTGCGCGTTCTGGGTCAAACGCATCAGCACTACAAAGTATAGCAGTAGAACGGCTAAAGCACCTACAAACCCATGTTCCTCGGAGAAAGCAGCAAAAATAAAGTCCGTTTGCGGGACAGGAAGAAACGACAAATGGGTCTGGGAGCCGTTTGTACTGCCCCAAATCCCACCTGAACCTACTGCAATGAGAGATTGTATAACTTGATACCCGGAGCCCTGCTTGTCAGCGTCCGGCTGCATGAAACTGGTCAGCCGATCCTTCTGATAAGGCTTGAGTACATGCCAGGCGACCGGCATCATAAAGCCCACGAGCAACAGAACGGCGGCGGCCTTTTGCCATCTTATTCCGCCCAAAAATAACCCCATAATCGCGATGGGCATATAGGTCAGGGCCGTCCCCAAGTCGGGTTGGGACAGAACCAAAAGCATTGGGATACCGACAATTGCGCCCGCTTTCAGGAAATCGGGCCATGAGAGGTCTCGTTGCTGAAGATCGGCAAAGTACTTCGCCACCGCCAGAATTAAAATCAGCTTCACCCATTCGGACGGCTGAAAGTGCTGTCCTCCCGGCATCTTCACCCAACGCCGGGCGCCAAGATATTTTTGTCCAAAAACTCGGACTGCAATTAAAGACACAATCGACGCAATGTACATCCAATGCACGCGATCCAGAAGCAGTTGATAATTCAGCAGGCTCATCAGGAACATTCCGCCGACGCCGCCTATGATCCAGTAAATCTGCTTAATATGTGCCCCAGCGAATTTCGTATGCGCCGTTGCACTGCGGATCTCGTAGACCCCAAGCCCACAAATAAGCAGCACAAAAATAAACAGCACCCAATCAAAATCACGAAATGAAACATATCGAGACATAAATCAGTCGTTGGTCATTGGTCGTCGGTCGTTGGCTTGTTTTCCAGTCGCATCGTTCTCAATGAGGGTGCCCCATCTTTGCAGCTTCATCGCAAAGGTGGGAGGCAATACCGTAAGCAGCAAATCGTTCCTCATTAGAACCTTTACAGAAGGACCACACCTATAACATCGAGTCTTGAGACTCTCTGCCTCCCACCCTTCGCAAAGTGCGCGAAGGATGGGGCACCCACATTAATTAATGCCCGGCGCAGCGATCGCTAACGGCACTCGCTGCTTCGCGAGGTCGATCACAAACCGTCCACCATGCAGCGTATCCGACCCACCCGGCACGCTCCACAATCCTCCAACATCCACTTTCGAATTTCCAGTTGCGACTTTCGTCGGCTGTCGCCGTTGCTTGTCGACATAAGCCTTGATCACCTGGGTCGCTAACCGCGCAGCGAGCTTTCCGTGTTCTCCACCCTCAAATAGCACACACACAATAATGTCTGGATTACGCCGCGGAGTGAAACCCACGAACCATCCATTCTGGGCGAAGTCGGAGTCGTTCTGATGCTTCGCTCGCAGCGCCAACGAGACAATTTGTGCCGATCCGGTTTTACCCGCAATATCAATCCCCGAAATGTGCGCCGATGGAGCCGTACCTTCGGGCAATAGCACTCGACCCATCGCGTCGGTAATCAAATTCCATCCGCCCGGATCAATCGGAATATTTTTAACGTCCGTATAGTGCGTGACCTGCACATAGTCCGGCGGCAAGTTCACCGGATTCGCGATGTGCGGCACGACCATGCGCCCGTCCATCGAAATCGCGGCAATAGCCCGCATCAGTTGCACCGGCGTCGTTGCTACCGCGCCCTGTCCAATGCCAACCGAAATCGTCTCGCCCGCAAACCATTTCTGCTTAAAGTTGCGAATCTTCCATTCTTCGGATGGCATAACTCCGGTCGCTTCCTGCGGCAAATCAATCCCTGTTTTCTCGCCGAGACCCAAGGCGGTTGCATATTTCGCAATGCGATCAATGCCTAATTTTTCCGCCAGCGTATAAAAAAAGACGTCGCACGATTGATAAATCGCCTTGGTAATGTCCACTGCGCCGTGCCCGCTTTTTACCCAGCAACCGAATCGGCGTCCGTAGAACATCGCACTACCCGTGCAATGGACGTTCAGAGTCTGCGCAATCCCTTCCTGCCAGCCAGCCGTCGCCATAATAATTTTGAACGTCGATCCCGGCGCAAGCTGCGCCTGAATTGCTTTGTTCAGGAGCGGTTTGTCAGGATCGTTCACCAGCTTGTTCCAATCGTCGCGCCTGATCCTCACCGCAAAATCATTGGGATCAAACGTAGGCCGGCTCACCATAGCGAGAATTTCTCCAGTCTTCGGATCCATGGCGATAATCGCGCCGTTCTTGCCCTCGATCGCTTCCTCGGCCGCAATCTGCACGTCAATGTCGACCGTTAGCCTGAGAGGCTTCCCCGGCTCCGCTGGCTTCTCGGCCAGCTCATTCATTTCCTTGCCATGACTGTCGACCACCACCTGCCGCGAACCATTCTTGCCCATCAATATCTGGTTGTATTCCAACTCCGCGCCCGACTTCCCCACCACATCGCCGGGATTGTAAAACTCCCACTGCGCCTGGTTGAGCATGTCTTCGCTCACCTCGCCAACATATCCAATCAAGTGCGCCATGAAACCATTGCGCGGATACAGGCGCCGGTGCGCCATGATCGTGTCAAGCTCAGGCAATTCGTTTTTATGGGATTCAATAAATGCCAGCTCATCTGGAGTGATGTCATCTTTCAAATAAATAGGCTGATACTGCGGCACGCCGGCAAAATGCCGGATGCGGCTGCGAACATCATTGACATCCATATGCAGGCCTTGCGCGATGAGGTCCGCATCGGCATTCAGATCGCGCGACGAATCCCGCATCAGCAACGCAGTAAATGAAGGATAATTGTCGACAATCGTGCGGCCTTCGCGATCCAGAATGCGTCCGCGAGGCGCAAGAATCGGCACATTGCGCACCCGATTTTTTTCCGCCAATGACGAATATGACTCGCTCTGCATCACCTGCAACTGCCACAGCCGGTAAGCCAGCAGCAGAAAAATCGCCAGCAGAATGTATTGCACCGCAGTCAAGCGGAAAGGCGAAACTTTTTCGTCGCGGCCAAACATATGATCAAAGCCTGGTCACCGCGCATAATGACGGCGAACGCAAGCTAATAGAATTTTCCTTTTGGAAGGTTGACTTATTGTAACGCGAACGAGGTCGCTGGAAATTTCGAATGCAGCACTTAAGTCACGAGGTTTGCGGAGCTTCGCTCGGCTGGGCAGGTGAGGACACCTACCCCTACGCAAGCTACCATGCAACGAGACGACCCGGACGCTCCCGTCCGGATGGGCACTCGCGGTTACTTTTGGACATTCCCGTTGGTAATCTTGCCGGTCTTTCTTTCCATCGGCATACTTTATTCACCTACCACAGAACCTGGGAGACGGGGTTGGGAATGGAGATTTAGGGTCACCATTTCTGGCCCCGATTTTTTTGTGCCAGTGCCCAACTGAATAACATCCCTCACTACACCTCAAACAACTCTCCGCTTTTCTTCGGGTTAATCCATTAAAATCACGTGACTGAACTTGTCGAAGCAGTTTCGTCAATAACACCCAGGAAAAGAGGAGCAATGAAAAGAGTTTTTGCTTTGTGCTTGGTATTCGGTCTCATTACCGCAGCAGCCTTTGCCGCTGATGGTGAAGATGACCAGAACAAGGCTCAAGACCGCATCAAGGCAGCCGCGAGCGTGCTCGATGAAATCGAGAACACCCCGGACAGCGGCATTCCCGAAGAAGTTTTGGGTTCCGCGGAATGCGTGGCTGTCGTGCCCTCCATGTTGAAGGCCGGCTTCGTGGTGGGCGCGCACTACGGTAAAGGCGTGGCCAGTTGCCGCACTCCGCATGGCTGGAGCGAGCCGGCGTTCTTCAGCGTCACCGGCGGCAGCTTTGGATTGCAGATCGGCGGCCAGGCCGTTGACCTGGTTATGCTGATCATGAATCAACGCGGCATGGATAACTTATTGTCCAGCAAATTCAAGCTGGGCGCCGATGCCAGCGTCGCAGCCGGGCCCGTAGGCCGGCACGCCGCCGCCGATACCGATTGGAAGATGCGCGCTCAAGTCCTCAGCTACTCCCGCGCCCGGGGCGTGTTCGCCGGGCTCGAATTAAACGGAGCCGTAATCAAGCAGGATCGCGACAGCACTCGAGAATTCTATGGACGCGTGATACCCTTCCGCACATCTCTTGAAACTTCGGATGCGCCGGCCGGAGCGTATCCGTTTTTGCAGACGTTGGCCAAGTGGGCAAAAACTGCCAGCAGGTAAAATCGTTATTTCAGTCGCGCAAAACTAGATGATTCGATCCTGGCGGGGACCAACGTCTCTCCTCGCCAACTCCCCGGCGAAATGCGTCAGCGACTTGAGTACGCGCTGGTCTGGTTCATCGTCAGGACCATTGGAGTATTGCCCCGCCCGCTGGCGCGAGGCGCCGCGATTGCTCTGGCATGGTCGGTTTACTTCTTCCACATTCGGCTGCGGCATGTTGGCAAGCGCAATCTGGAGCTCGCCTTCCCACAAAAAAATCGTCGCGAACGCGCGGCAATTCTTCGCGGCGTCTTTACTTCGTTGGGACGCCAATTAGCCGAGCTTTGCCTGTTCCCAAAATATACGATTGAAAATGTCAGCGAAGTCGTCGTCTACGATGGTTTCGAGAACTTCCAACAGGCGGTTGACCGAGGCAAGGGCGTGCTTTTTCTGACCGCGCATCTTGGCGCATGGGAACTCTCCGCCTTCGCGCATTCGCTCTACGGACATCCCCTTCACATCGTGATGCGGTCGCTCGACAATCCCTACATCGATCGTTTGGCGCGCCAGTATCGCACTATGCATGGCAATACAACAGTCGACAAAGACGCCGCCGTCCGCGGCCTGCTGTCTGCCATGAAGGCGGGAGAGACGGTTGGCATTCTCATGGATACCAACATGACTCCGCCGCAAGGGGTGTTTGTAAATTTTTTTGAGATTCCCGCCTGCACCGCCAGCGGACTCGCCCGCATTGCCCTGCGAACCGACGCCACCGTCGTTCCCGGATTCACCATCTGGGATCCGGCATTGCGGAAATACCGGCTTCGCTTTGACCCGCCGCCTCAGTTGATCCGCACCGGAGACGATGACGCGGACATCGTCGCCAACACCGCATCATTCACCAAAGTAATTGAAGATTTCGTCCGCCAATACCCCGATCAGTGGCTATGGGTCCACCGCCGCTGGAAGACCAGGCCAGAAGGCCAGCCACCCCTCTACTAACGGGTTGGAATTCGACATTTTAGCTTACTCTACTCGACGTAATTAGCCCGATTTCGATCTTTCCAGCGCCTGGCGCCGACCTCATAATTGGCGCTCTTTTCTCGCGAGGCAGCATTTCCCCGTCCTCCTTGCACGAGAAAGAGTTTGGCTCCCGGTTTTAACTTCATCGCGAGCATACTTGCGTTCGCGCAACGCGGCGAACCGCGTGCGCCCAGGAGGATATTGTGAACACAATTTTAAGATTAACTTTCGGAGCGCTTTGCATCAGTTGCCTTTTGGCAGCTTGCATCCCCTTGACCGCCTCCACCAATGAAGTAGTGACGGTCGCTGGCGGGTATGTAGGAGACGGCAAGCCAGCCACCTCCGCCAGTCTTGCTTCGCCTTGGGATGTGGTTTTCGACGCCAAGGGCAATCTCTATGTCAGCGATTTTTGTTCTTGGATCATGGGGCTGGCCGACCCCGTACCTACGCCAACCCTGACGCTGCTCCCCGCTAGCGGGGACGTCTCCGGAGCTCCAAGCGTTTGTGGCCTTTGTGGTTGCGAACCTTTTACGGTTTGCAGGCAGAAACTAGCAGGAAGAGCCCTAAGTTGCGGCAGAATTTGCGAACCAGGAAACGTGGGTAAATCAACCACACCATCCGATAAAGCCGACCTTGAAAACGAGGCGACGCTTTGTGCAAAAGCAAGTCCCCGGGACTGAACACCTGCTGAACGACAACTTCGTCGAACTTCTGCGCCATTTTGTAAACTTCCCGCTTCGAGAATGCCTTCGTGCCTGGACTCTCCAAATGCTCGTAGACAGATTGCTTTATGGATTTTCCTCTGAAGATGCCGAACCGCATCCATAGCAAGAGGCCTGTGAGAGAGGGGTCGTGATACAGCATAATTCTTAAACGTCCGCCTGATTTGAGCACTCGCCAAGATTCGTCGATGCAACGTTGAACGTTCGAGCTGTGGTGCATCACGCCGTACGAGTACACCAGATCAAAACTGTTGCTTTCGAAGGGAAGATTTTCAGCGTCCGCAACCTCAAGATCATATTTGTAACCGGCTAGCTCGCAACGACGGCGCGCACGATCAATCGAAGAGGCTGAGATGTCGATTCCTGTTGCGAGCGCCCCTGCCTTCAGCCATTCGAGATAATCCGCCCCTATGCCGACGCCGATTTCCAACACCTTCATTCCGCTCGCCATTGGAAACTGCGCAAACTGCGGGATATGGGGCTCTAGCGCATATCTGGCGGTGGCATGGTTGACGAGGTCGTCGCTGCCATCCATGTATCTTCTTCCGCATGGATCGGAGTTCCAAAAATCACGCACTTTCTCCTTGAACGTATCCGTAGTTGGAATCTCAAGCATTTCGAAAAAGTATAACTTACACGACTCACAAAAAAGCGTATCCGATCGTAGGTCGAGATCACCCAATCCGCAGGACGAGTATCAAGCCGGGGGCCAATCTTTTTGCTTACTAAGTTAGTTCTGTAACAGTCCTCCGCCAAGGAATTGCACAAAGCGTATCTCATCTTTTCAACTGTTGCGTTGAATGAGCCGCATTAATGCTCATAACCGAGGTGAATGATCGATATGAGCGCCCCGACGTACATGTACGTAAAACTTGCGCAACGAGCCTGATTCCATCTTGGCGAATCGCCATGCGAGCCTTGAAGATGAGTTCGAGGCATCCTTGCAAATTAAACCCACTCTTTGTGCCCGCATCGCATCCGCCACTTTGTTTGCCGTTTTGCTATCAAGTTGCGGAGGAGGTTCGGCTAGTCAATCGGCATCTTCTACGAGCGCGGGAAGCGCCGGTTCCAGCGGATCAGGCGGCAGCGGTGGTTCCGGCGGCAATGGAGGCTCAGGCGGGTCGGGAGGCGGTACTGGTTCCCAATCGAGCCCGTGCTCTGCGATGTCTAGTGGTCAAGGTGCCAGTTTGAACGGATTCCGTCCGTTCCCATCCACCGATCCATGGAATCAGGATATTTCCGCCGTACCCGTCGATCCCAATTCCGCGGCACTCATCAGTTTCATCGGACCTACTATTGGACTGCATCCCGACTTCGGCTCCGGCTTATATGCGGGATCGAGCATTGGCATTCCATACACCGTCGTGAGCGCATCGCAATCGTTCGTCAACATTAATTTCACCGCTTATGGCAGCGAGAGCGATCCCGGACCGATGCCAATCCCGTCCAACGCTGCGATTGAAGGCTATCCAAATCCCGGCAGCGGCGACCGCCATGTACTGGTGCTCGACAATAGCAACTGTTTTCTCTACGAACTTTACAATTCCGTTCCCAACAGCGACGGCTCGTGGAACGCAGATTCCGCCGCGATCTGGGATCTGGAAAATGACGAGCAGCGCCCCTGGACGTGGACTTCCGCCGATGCCGCCGGCTTACCCATCTTCCCCGGCCTGGTTCGCTACGACGAAGTTGCCGCCGGAAAAATTCAGCATGCCATCCGCTTCACCCTGCCGCAAAGCAGTGCGGCGATGGTACCTCCAGCGGCTCACTGGGCAGCAACATCCACGGCGCAGTTTGCTCCGCCCATGGGTATGCGATTGCGTTTGAAATCGAACTACGATATTTCGCAATTTTCCGCGAACGTCCAGGTAATTCTCACCGCGCTGCAACACTACGGCATGATTATGGCGGACAACGGCAGCGCCATGTACCTGAGCGGCGCGCCCGACGATCGCTGGGACAACGATGATCTGCATAATCTTGGGCAAGTGCCGGCATCCGCCTTTGAAGTCGTGCAGATGAATCCGATCTACACCGCGGCGAATATCCCGCAAGGTTCGGCCCCTGCCATCGCAAGTTTCACCGCCAGTTCGACGACCGTGAGCGCCGGCAGCCAAATCACGCTCAATTGGCAGGCATCAGGCGCGTCTTATTATGTTGTGTCCCCGCAAGTGGGCGCGGTTCGAGGAACCGCCACGACCGTCACTCCGACGCAGACGACTACTTATACGCTGTACGCCACCAACCAATACGGCAGGACCACAGCGACTCTGGCGGTCACCGTCCAATAAGAATGTTCGGGATCAACGCAGAGGTACTCACGTGGGCCCGGAAGCGCTCACGTAGACCCGGACGTCCTCGTCGGGGTGGGCGAGCAAAAGCTCGCCTGCTACTTCGCTTTACGAACATCTGCCGCTACGCAATTCTCCTCAGAACGAATAAACTATTTGCAGGAAGGCCTTCCATACATGAACAGCTTCAACAGCAGGTCCACGCTCCGTGTCGGTAGCCGCGATTATGAGATTTTTCGCCTCAATGCACTCGACAAGCAAGGGATTTCAAGCAGGCACTTACCCTATTCCTTGAGAATCCTGCTGGAGAATCTTCTTCGGACCGAAGATGGACGCAACGTCCGCAAGCAGGACATTGAGACGCTCGCGAAATGGAACGGAAAAACCGCCAGCGAAAATGAAATCGCATTCACTCCGAGCCGGGTGCTGCTGCAAGATTTCACCGGCGTGCCCGCTGTCGTGGATCTCGCCGCCATGCGCGATGCCATGAGCAAATTCTCCGGCGACCCCAGTTTGATCAATCCGCTGCAACCAGCGCAGTTGGTCATCGATCATTCTGTCCAAGTCGATTCGTTCGGGAGCCAACAATCCTTCGGATTGAACGCCGAATTAGAATTCTTGCGCAACAAAGAGCGCTACGCATTCCTGCGCTGGGGACAAACCGCATTCCGCAATCTCGCCATTGTTCCCCCGGACACGGGCATTGTGCATCAGGTGAACCTCGAATATCTGGCTCACGTAGTCTTCGTCCAGGAAACCAACGGCAAGCGTTCTGCCTATCCCGACACGCTGGTCGGCACAGACAGTCACACGACCATGATCAATGGCTTGGGGGTGCTCGGGTGGGGCGTTGGCGGGATTGAAGCCGAGGCCGCGATGTTGGGACAGCCGGTTTCCATGCTGATTCCGCACGTGGTGGGGGTAAAGCTGACAGGAAGACTGCGCGAAGGCGCAACGGCTACAGATTTGGTGCTGACGATCACGGAAATGCTGCGCAAGTACGGTGTCGTCGGAAAGTTCGTGGAATTCTTTGGTCCGGGATTGCCGGAGTTGACGCTGGCAGATCGCGCGACTATCAGCAACATGTCGCCGGAATATGGGGCGACTTGCGGAATATTTCCGGTAGACAAAGAGACACTCAATTATCTGCGCCTAACCGGACGCTCCGACGAACAGATTGCATTGGTCGAAGCCTACTGCCGCGAGCAGGGATTGTTCCACGACGCCAAGACCCCCGAAGCTGAGTATTCCGAACTGCTGGCGCTTGATCTGGATTCCGTCGAGCCGAGTATTGCCGGTCCGAAGCGGCCGCAAGATCGCGTCGCCCTTTCGCAGGCGCGAGAATCATTTGCGAGCGCGTTGCCGACATTGTTGAAGCCGGGACAAAAATCTCAACCCATCGCCGCATCTGGCAATGGACATCTTCATCATGGCAGCGTCGTCATTGCCGCGATCACCAGCTGCACGAATACTTCAAATCCCTCGGTTATGATCGCCGCCGGCCTGCTGGCAAAAAAAGCCGTGGAGCGCGGTCTCGAAGTCCCCAGCTACGTAAAGACTTCGCTCGCGCCGGGATCGAAGGTGGTCCGCGATTATCTCGATCGCGCCGGACTCATGGGATATCTCGAGCAATTGAAATTTCATATCGTGGGATATGGCTGCACCACCTGCATTGGAAATTCGGGTCCGCTGCCGGAAGAAATTTCCCGCGTGATCGATGATGAGAATCTGGTGGTGGCATCTGTGCTTTCAGGCAATCGCAACTTTGAAGGCCGCATCAATTCCGAAGTCCGGGCGAATTACTTGATGTCTCCGCCTCTGGTCGTAGCTTTCGCGTTGGCGGGACGGATTGACATTGACCTGCGCAAAGATCCCTTAGGAAAAGACAAGCAGGGGCAGCCGGTCTATCTCGCCGATCTCTGGCCGTCGCAGCGGGAAGTTTCGGAAACAATTGAGCGTTCCATTTCTTCCGCCATGTTCCGCAAAAGCTATGGCGAGATTTATGACGGCGACGACCGCTGGCGGTCATTGCCCGTCCCTGACGGCGAAACCTATGCCTGGGATGAAGAATCGACATACATCCGTCGCGCGCCTTATTTCGACGACATGACACTGAAGCCGGGGAAGGTTGAAGAAATTCGAAACGCCCGGGTGCTGGCGGTTCTTGGTGACAGTGTTACCACCGATCACATTTCCCCGGCGGGCTCGATCAAGAAGGATAGTCCGGCGGGAAAATATTTGATCGCCCATGGAGTAAAGCCCGGTGACTTTAATTCCTACGGATCACGCAGAGGCAACCATGAAGTCATGGTGCGCGGCACATTCGCCAACGTCCGTCTACGCAACAAGATGGTTCCGAATCTTGAGGGAGGATTCACGCGTCACCTTCCCGATGGCGCAGAGATGTCCATCTTCGACGCGTCGGAAAAATATATTGCAGACGGCGTGCCACTGATAATCATCGCCGGCAAAGAATATGGCTCGGGCTCTTCGCGCGACTGGGCGGCCAAAGGTCCACGATTGCTGGGAGTGCGCGCTGTCATCGCGGAAAGTTACGAACGCATTCATCGTTCGAATCTAGTGGGCATGGGAATCGTGCCATTACAATTCGCGTCCGGCGAAAACGCGCAATCGCTCGGCCTCACCGGAGAGGAAATATTCGAGATTTCCGGAATCCGCGAGTTGACTTCAAATTACGCGCCGGGACGTCAGGTGAGCATCCGTGCAACATCCGGTGGGAAGACGAAGGAATTCGAGGCCCTAGTGCGGATCGACACTCCGCAAGAGGCGCAATACTACGCGAACGGCGGCATTCTTCAGTACGTCCTGCGCCAGCTATTGGCGTCAAAACCCAGCGCTCAGACCGTTACTGTGTAGATTGCGGATTCCGGCCAATATTGACTTAAGGCTGCCTATCGCTCGCATCAAAATATATGTCCCCGAGATTGAATCTATGATGGTTCGGACATCGATTCTTCGGACACGGCTGTTTCTTACATCCGTTATCGCATTGTTCTTTCTTTTGCCCCTGGCGATTCCCGCCCCCGCGCAGCAGCTCGCCAAACGTCTAATCCTCAAGGACGGTTCCTACCAGCTGATCACCAAATATGAAGTCCACGGCGATCGCGTTCACTACTTCAGCGCCGAACGGGACGACTGGGAAGATGTTCCGAATTCCATGGTGGATTGGGACGCCACAGCGAGATTTGAAAGAGACCGTGCCGCAGGGGAGCCGGCGCCGGAGGCAGTTCAGCTCGATAGAGAGATAGCGGAGGAACGAAAAGCGGAAGAGGCCAAGTCGCCAGAAGTCGCGCCCGGATTGCGCTTGCCGGAGGATGGCGAAGTCTTCTTGCTCGATACTTTCAAAACCGAGCCCGAACTCGTGGAGTTGCAGCAAAACAACGCCGAAGTCAATCGCGATACCAGGCACAATATCCTGCGGGCGGCTATCGATCCGGTAGCGAGCAGCAAGCAGACCATCGAGCTGGGAGGACGGTACTCCAAAATCCAGTCGCATGTTGGTCTTTTTTCCATATATGTGAAGGCAGCGGAAGAGGTGAACGACTCCGACGCCTCGCTACAGAAAAAAAGCAGCGCCGATCCTTCTCATTCCGATAAGCCGGAGGAATCTGCGAGCCGTTTTCATATAGTCCGATTGCAAGCCAATAAAGACGTCCGTGTCATTGGTACCATTAAGGTTGCAGTTTACGGAAAGGTCAGCCAGCAACAGGATTTTGTTGTCGCCAAAGTCGAAAGTTTATCCGGGGGCTGGGCGAAGATTACGCCAGTCAGCGAACTAACGACCGGTGAATACGCCCTGGTAGAGCTGATGGATAAGAGTGAATTAAGTTCTGGCGTCTGGGATTTTGGAGTTAATCCATATGCGCCGCCAAATCCTTCGGCGTTGAAACCGTCGCCGCAGTCTGCTCCAGCGCCAAATCACGCGGTGGAACTTCAGCAGCGCAAGCCGAACTGATCGGCGGTCAAAAATCGGGTGCCGTATTTCGCGGCGTATAATCGAAGCTCAATTAAAACTGAAACGGACGGAATTACTGATGGCTTCTGCAATCGAGACACCTGGCAATGGGACGAACGGAAATTCAACTGCATCGCTTGCTGTGCCGCAGCCACGCGCGCAGTGGATTGCCAATCGTAGAGCCTCAGCCAACGATGGCAATTTCTCGCAGATGCACTTTGCGCGCAAAGGCCTGATCACCGAGGAAATGGAATACATTGCACGGATCGAGAAGCTCTCGCCTGAGTTGATTCGCGATGAAGTCGCGCGCGGAAGAATGATTATTCCCGCGAACATCAATCACCCGGAACTCGAGCCAATGGCGATTGGGGTGGCTTCGTTATGCAAAATCAATTCGAACATCGGAAACTCCGCGGTTACTTCGAATATTGACGAAGAACTTAAGAAGCTGCATACCTCTGTTCACTATGGGGCCGACACCGTCATGGATCTTTCCACCGGCGGCAACATCCACGAAATCCGCGAAGCAATCCTCCGCCATTCGCCCGTACCAATCGGGACGGTGCCGATTTACGAAGCAATTTCACGGGTGAAGCGAGTTGAGGATTTGAACGCCAAAATCATGCTCGAAGTCATCGAAGAACAAGCCGAGCAGGGCGTGGACTACATGACCATCCACGCTGGGGTGCTCATTCAATATCTGCCCATGGTTTCGAAGCGGATTACCGGCATCGTCAGCCGGGGCGGAGCGATTCTGGCGCAGTGGATGGCCCACCATCACAAGCAGAATTTTCTTTACGAATGCTTCGACGACATCTGCAAGATTTTCGCTAAACACGACGTCAGCTTCTCGTTGGGAGATGGCCTGCGTCCGGGATGCATCGCCGACGCCAGCGACGAAGCGCAATTCGCCGAATTGAAGACGCTGGGCGAGTTGACGAAAAAAGCCTGGGAATATGACGTGCAGGTGATGATCGAGGGGCCGGGGCACGTGCCGCTGGATAAAATTAAGGAGCAGGTGGAAAAAGAGAATGAACTCTGCTACGAGGCTCCTTTTTATACCTTAGGGCCGCTCGTAACCGACATCGCTCCGGGATACGATCACATCACTTCCGCCATCGGAGCGGCAATGATCGGCTGGCATGGCGCGGCGATGCTATGCTACGTGACTCCCAAAGAGCATTTGGGATTGCCCAACGAAAAAGATGTGAAAGACGGAATCATCGCCTACAAAATCGCCGCTCATGCTGCGGACATCGCGCGGCATCGTCCTGGCGCCCAGGATCGCGACGACGCGCTCAGCTACGCCCGTTACACCTTCGATTGGGAAAAACAGTTTGCTCTCTCGCTCGACCCCGAAACCGCACGTTCCATGCACGACGAAACTCTTCCGGATGACTTCTATAAAGAAGCGAAATTCTGCTCCATGTGCGGTCCCAAATTCTGCTCCATGAATTATTCCAGCAAAGTGGATGACTACAATAAACAAGTCCACGGCCTGGAAAAGAAAGATTACTCGGAACTGGTGGAGAAGTTGGTATCGCTGAAGTAGGCCGCGAAATCGATCCCTTCTTTACGCCGCGAATAATTATTATTTTTAAAGTGCCCGCAAGGGTCCTCTCGTAGTTCGGTGGATCCCATGCGAGTTGGCGATTATGATCCTGATTTCCTCCAAGCCCCACAATTGGGCTTACATCTTCACAGCATCTGCACAGAGGCATTGAGATTTCCACTTGCACCGATGCGAGCGCGAGCGCAAAGTCAAGAAGAGGTATTTATTTGTCCATGGCAGTGCAAGAAATAAGTCAATCTGAAGGGGTCTGCCCTCTATGCAGGGGGACAGGATGGAAATCCGCCTCGATTAGTCCTGATCACAGGGTCACGCGTTGCGATTGCAGGTTGCAGGCGCGATCGGCATCTTTACTGGCGGCAGCCCGCATTCCGAAACGTTATGAACACTGCGAGCTATCGAACTTCGAATTCGATGGACCGCATCGCGGATTGGCGCCCGCGAGGATGGCGGCTTGCCGTTTTGTGGAAGAGTATCCGATTGACGGAAACGGCCTATTGATTATTGGCAGCATCGGAGCGGGAAAAACGCATTTGGCGGTGGGAATAATAAAAGAATTAACCATGAGCAAAGGCGTGGGCTGCCTTTTCTACGACTATCGCGAACTGCTCAAGCAGATTCAGAATTCCTACAATGATTCGGTTAAGGCGACTGAATTGGATGTACTGCGTCCGGTATTTGAAACCGAGGTCCTGGTATTGGACGAACTGGGCGCCGTCAAACCCACCGAATGGGTCTGGGACACGGTGAGCTTGATTTTGAATACGCGCTACAACGACAAACGCACGACGATTATTACTACGAATTTCCCCGACGAAGCGGGTCAGGATTTATCCGGGAATCCAAATTCCGAATTCTCTCGAGCGCAACGTTCGGCGCGCAAAGAAACGTTGGGCGACCGCATCGGTGAGCGCATGCGGTCGCGGCTGCACGAAATGTGCCGGGTCATAATCATGGAGGGGAAAGATTTCCGGCAACTGCGCAGCGCCAGCTTCCACTAGCTTTATCCCACGACGTTGTAGGGACGCATCATTTCGTTGTCTTCGTGTTCCAGAATGTGGCAGTGCCAAACGTAGCGGAACTGTTGTCCTGGCGTGACGACTGTTCCCGCCGGAAGTTTGAATCGTTGAATCACGCGGGTGACATATCCGGCGTAGGTTTTCACGGTGTCCTTCCATGCTGGGCGTTCATTTCTTTCCGGAGCCATCGGGATGCCGGTGAACACCAGCTTGCCCGTCTGCATGTAGGTTTTCACGTCGAAGGGCTGGCGATTCAGAACTTGAAACTGTACGAGGTGAATGTGAATAGGGTGCACATCACCAGTGGCGTTGGCGAAAGTCCAAATTTCGGTGGAGTCGGCCTTGGGATTTTCCGAGACCGGATCCATCCAATGTTTCTGATCTAGAAGCCCCAGCACGGTGTAGCCATCTGATGGACGATCCATTTCGGTTAAGGCGAGAACGCGTTCGCGAATCGCGTCTGCGGGGTTCAGCGGGGACCACGGAATCAGAGTATCGGGCAGCGAGCTTTCATCTTTTCCAGACAATGGCTTCGTGACCTTAAAAAGTAGGACGTCCGAGGGAACGACTTCGCCGCCACGCGCGTATGGCGCGGGCGCGTCGTTGACCATCGCGAAGTGCTCGCCTTGGTGATCCGTAAAATCAATGATCAGATCAAAACGTTCGGCGGGAGAAATGATCAGATAATGCAAAGTCACCGGAGCAGGCAGCAAACCGCTGTCCGTGCCGATCTGATGAAACGCCGGAGTCTTGGCGTCCGGGCGGGAAGGCTTTCCGGCTGCATCGGCAGGTACCAGGGTCAGGTGATAGAAGCGTGAATTGGAGCCGTTGACGATGCGAAAACGATATTTTCGCGGTTCTACTTCTAGAAAGGGCGTGGCTTTGCCATTCACGCAAATCGTGTTGCCGAAAAATTCCTGAATCCATATGGGATGCGTGCCGTTTTTGACCGTGGGATAAAGGAGCGATCCATCGGCATTGAACAGGCGATCCTGAATCAGCAATGGAACTTCATACGGTCCTTTGGGTAAATTCAGCGCATCTTCCGCGTCATCGCGGATGACGCACATGCCCGCCAATCCTGCATAGACGTTGAGACGGGTGATGCCGAGCGCGTGGTCGTGATACCAGAGCATCCGCGCCTCCTCGTTGTTGGGATAATGGCAAGGACTAGCGGCATGAGCGCTTCCAGTTTTCCCATCCGAAGTAATCCATGCGTCGGGATAGCCATCGCTCGCGGGCAGAACCCGAGCGCCATGAACGTGAACTACCGTGCGGCCTTGTGGAACGTCGGCCTCCGATCCGTGGATTGTCGTATCGATGGGAAGAAAATGCTTCGTCGGCAATTCGTTCGTCCACTTTACCGATAGCGGCTGGCCTTTGCGCACCTCGAAAGTTGGCCCCGGCCACGTGCTGCTGTATCCCCAAAGGCTGGTTGGAGGCAGGTCGCGGTGAACTTTCTGCCGAAACTGCCGCATCCGAATGTGGACGGCAGCACCAGATTGCGGCGCACGAATGATCTGGGGAATGGGTAATGGATCGACGTAGCTGGCTAGAGTGAGTTGTTTCCCCGCGGCGAGCTGCGCAGCAACTCCCGGTGGGCTTGCGGGCGTTGTGGTGGTTTGTCCCAGCAGGGTTTGACGAGTAAGCAATCCCGCAGCTGTATAAAATCCGGCCTGAAGCAAGTCGCGTCTGTTAAGCGTCAAACTTTTCCTCAGCCAGCGTGGATAGAGTTTTTGTCAATTTGATGGGATGGATACTTCCATCGTAGCCGATGGATTCTGCTTTGCGCGATCGGCGGGCGCGGTCTCGCGGGTGGCCGTCCAGGAGTAATCCGTGGGGTGCGCGTTTTCGCCGTGCCAGTCATATCCGTCCGTCATATCCTGAATCTCGAATTTCCCGCTCATTTTGTTGCCTTCAACCTTCCCAGCGAACGACAGAGTGAACGGATGACTCTCCTCGAAAGGGATTTTAAAAGAGATAGCCTGCCCGTGGATGTCCCCAGAGAACGAGGGGTTGCCGAGGCGGTCCTTTAGCTTCCCGGAAATTTTCCCCGCGATTTGTTGAAATTGAATTGTTCCCTGCTCTCTGCCGATACGTGCTTCCCATGAGATCTGCCAGTATCCGGACACATTCGCGTCTTCCGTTGGCCCGGAATTTTGCGCGACGATAGGCAGGCATCCGGCAATGATCGTGAAGAAGAGGACCCATTTCAATGAGCGTTCCATGCTGCGGCCTCCGCGTTCCATTGTTTATTGGACTATGGTTTGGCTGCTTTTTGGTGAAAGGAATGTTAAAAGTCACGGATTTGCGTGAGCCAACCGCCAGAGGATAGAGATGCTTCGACTCTCTGAACTTCCGCAAGCGGAAGTTCAGCTTCGCTCAGCATGACATTGGTCGTTTCAGAGTGGTCCAGCGCGAAAAAAGAAATTGTCATTTGTGACGTGCATCACAGCGCCAGTTCATCCCTTTCACCACAGTGTCTTCCTGAGCGGCGTTCTTCTTCACTATGCGAAGAAGAGCAGAGTCGAAGGATCGCTATACCTAATGAAACCTGTCCCTGCGGTCCTAGCCGCCGCCTAGGTATGAAGTGATGGCGTCCATTTACTCCAGTAGTTGGGTTCCTGAGGTAGGGATGCTTCGACTCTCTGAACTTCCGCAAGCGGAAGTTCAGCTTCGCTCAGCATGACAGGGGTGGAGCGGCGGCAGTTTTGTGCGATTTCATGAAATTGATGGTCTTGGCGACGGACATCAATAGTCCCGTATCCGCTCTCTACTTGTCTTCCTGAGCGGCGTTCTTCTTCGCACGCGAAGAAGAACAGAGTCGAAGGATCCCTATAGCCTTCTCTGAAGCGATGTGGTTACTTCCGATTTGCGGTACGTACAGCGTGGTGCCAGAGGATAGGGATGCTTCGACTCTCTGAACTTCCGCAAGCGGAAGTTCAGCTTCGCTACATGACAAAACAAAAAGCCGGCCAAGGACAATAGCCCTGGCCGGCATAACCCGAAAACACAAACGGCTAGTTGAAATTAAACGTGTCGAACAGATCGTCGAGCGCCGGACCGTTAGTTGGCACATAAGGACTATCAGCCGTGGCCGTCGGATTCGGAAGATTGTCCCGGCTGCGCGTGGTGATGGTTGGAAGTGACCAGTTTCTCTCGATAAACTTGATGAGCGAAACGTGGTCGGCGTAGCTGTGGTTCATGTTGCCGCCCTTGCTATAAGGGGATATGACCAACAGCGGAATGCGTGTGCCGTCTCCGAAAAAGTCGACGGGCTGCACGTAACCGGAATCATAGTAGCCGCCGCCTTCGTCAAAGGTGACAAACACTGCCGTGCTTGCCCATAAAGCTGGGTTCGCCTGTAGCTGAGTGACGATTTTCTTCACGAATCCTTCGAACAAATCCAGTTTCGAGGAAGCTGGATGACCGTCTGTGAATCCGCTTGGCTTCACCACCGAAACTGCCGGCAGGTTTCCGGTTACCAGATCTTCATACAGTGTTGTGGTGTCTTGAATATGAGCCTCGCGTTGCGCGGGGCTGGTCATGATGTCAGTCGCATATTGGAACGGATTGCAAATGTTGCAATAGCGATCGTATGGATTAGCTCCAGTCGGGTCGGTCTGGTAAAGATCCCAGCCTTCGCCGAAGTATGTGTAGGAGAGTCCCGCGGCTGCTAGAACGTCTCCGATATGCTTTTGCGCCGTTGGAGGAATAGTAAACGGCGAATATTGTGAGGCCAAGGTGCCGTCGCCGTTGTAGCCGGGGTTGTAATTGTTAAGCAAGTAGTACGCGTTGGGCGCGCAATTGGATTTGATCGGAGGAGTCAGCGATTCCAGATAGTTCACCACCGCTGGGACGCCGGGCTGGCTCAGATCATTGCAATCGCTGTAGCTGCCGCCGCTGTATCCGTCCTGATCCCACCAATTGTTGGTTCCGGCTTGCGGGTTGGGGTTTTCAACCTGCTCGGCCGGAGGAGTGGCAAGGTTTCCATTGCCATCGCTGTAGGCGATAGCATCGGCAAAACCAAACATGATGTGATTGGCTCCGGTGCCGCCCATTACCGATTGATGGAAGTTGTCGCTGAGCGTGTATTCGTCCGCGAGTTCCTTCATGTAGGGAGCATCGCCGTGCTGGACGTTGTAGAACGCCATGGAGGTTGAACCTTCGCCTGTGTTCAAAGGAGTGGGCAATGGCTTTCCATTCGTCCCCGCTCCTACCGTGACTTCAACCCAGGGAAAAAGATCCGCCAAACATCCGCTGGGATTATCCTTCGTCCCATTGACCGGGTTGCAGTCTTCCTGCTGCCACATCTGGTAGAAGCGATGTACCGGGCTGGCGGCGTAGTCGTCGTACTTGACTCCCGGAGTAAGTTGGAATGAACCTTGTCCGAGATTATTCACATTGATAATGCGGGTATCGACGGTTCCCGAGGTGAGGCCGGTGGCACCCGTGGTCAGGAACTTGTTGTAGCCGGCCGGCAGATCTGGCTCGGCGAGTTTCGCCAGCGACAAAGTGACAAAAGGCGCCGGATCGCTATCGCTAGGGACTTTGGCTCCGCCAGCTTCGGGCGCAGGGATGTTTCCGTAGATTGCCTTGCCAGTGGGGTCGATTTGGTAAACCGAGGTATCTACAGCGCTGTATTGCCCCGATTGTAAATAGTTCTCTCCGGGTGTTCCGTCTGCATTGATAATGCCGCGGGATAGAAGGTTCGAAATCATCTGACGGCGTTTGGGTTTGTAAGTGGCGTAGACGTGATCAAAGCTGCGGTTTTCGCCGATGATCACGATCACGTGCTTGATGGGAGTAATGGCGGCTGGGGGTGCGGGTGTAGCGGCAAAGGCTTGAGGCGCTATCAGATTCGACATGGTTGATAGCAATGCCCCAGCCAGCGCAAAGTAACGCCAGGCGGATTGGCGCACAGATTGAAGCTGCATGGATCCTCCGGAAGATGTGCTGAATGCCCCATTCGGGGTCTTGGCATCTTTGCCTTGGGCACGTTACGGAGGAATCAACCGCAGATGAATGAATGATTAAAAAATCTCCACAAGGAGGGGCTCTTCGGGGTGAACATCGGCTGCCGGGCATCGACTTCCTTGTACGCGCTGCCGGAGCGAACGCGGATTAGCCAGAACTTCGTTGTCCTTGGGAATGGATATCTCGACGTCCGTGATTTGGACAATGTCGGGAGGACCGTATCGGGCATAAACCTCAGCTTTCATGCGCGCACTCCCTCGGCTCTGGCCTGAACCTTCCATCGCTGAGCGTTCACGCCGAACAGCAGAAGCCACAGCATCAGCGATCCTTCCCCGAGGCCGCCGAGGGTTGTAACGTAGTGTGACAGAATCCTGGTGGGCGGAAGTGCCAGAAAAGTCGCGAGGTTGGTGGTGACGTAAGCCAACCCTCCGCACGCCATCAGAACGCCGATGATTCGCGGCAAGAAGGTCGACTTGAAAATGAGATAGCCGATTAAAAGGCAATAGAATCCGAAAAATACGATAGCAATGTTGAAAGCCTGATCATGCAATCTAAGAAATATAAGCGCCGTCGCCTGCAACTGTTCAAGCGTAAACACGCGCAAGTACTGTGGGCCTCCCAGCACGACTAACGAAGCGAGATGAAAGACGCAAGCAAAAACCTGAACAGCGCATCCCACGAGGCCGAAGAACGCCGCGACCGTAGAAAGGCTCCTGCTCACAGGTTTGAACAAGTTATAAAAGAGAGCTGCAACGACGAGATAGCAAGCGACTCCGAGGAGGTCAGCCGCCAATGCCATCCGGAACAGGGACTCGTGCGCCAAAATATTGGAGGCGGTTGCCGCGGCGTTTCCAGATAGCACAAGCTTGCCGCGAACGAAGAACGCGAACGCCGTTCCACCAGTAAGTAAATAAAAGACGCCGGCAATCCTGGCCTTGAATCGTGGCGACGCTTCTGCGATCGGTTCCGTCATCCAAATACCTCCGAGCGAACTGAAAGTCTGGAGCCTGCGAACTTATTGGCCGCTAACCAGGAAGACTTGTTGCGAGCTGCGAGGGCGCCTGGCCGCGCAGGGAAGTTCCGCAATACGGACAATAAATATCATTGGCGCTCACAACGCGCTGGCAGTGCGGACAACTCGGGCTCAGTTTGTGATTGCAGCACGGGCAGAAATTGAATCCCGCTTGAACTGCGCTGCCACATTGGGGGCAGGAGCTGCGCCGAGGCTGCCGCAGTACGAAGTAGAGAAGAACACCCAACCCGTTTGGAATCAGAATGGACACTAACGTCCAGAGCGTGGGACTCATCCCACGGCGTTTTGCGTCGCGGTTGATATATCCGACGAACAGCAGATAGCAGCCCCCGCCGACACCGGCCAGCAGCCCGAGCAACGGTCTGCACCACGCCGGCGGCGCTCCGGCGTGGCGTTCAATTTCAATATTGAAATACCACTGCGCGGCGACAAAAGCGATGCCCGCGAGCGCCCATGCCCATGCCGGAACAATCTTGATTTCCGCCGGTAACCCACTTTGAGTTTTACCTTTTACCTGCATAACGCTGTCCTCTTTCTCATTTCCATTGCGCTTCGCTGTTATGGGTCAAATGATTGCCGCGAACCAGCAGCGTGGCGCTCACCACCAGGGTTGGCACGACCCAGAAGAACGTAAAACCCGTCTGCCACACCCAGCTCGAAACGCCCGCCTGCTCTCCCATCCAGGCAAAGATTCGCCAGAACACGGGGGTCGTGATTGCCGTTGAAAACCCTACAAATAAACAGGCGGCGGCCACCAGCCATGTGCGTTGCTGTTGTTGTTGCAGTTCAAGCGCGCGCGCACGAACCCGCATCTGCGTCGTTCGCACCAGCGTGGAATCAGCGGCCAGCGGCTGCGAACGCACTGCGCGCACCGCCCTGCCAGCCGCGTCCCCATAATCGCGACACGCGGCGCAATCTTGCACATGGGCTTGCAGCCAACTGTGCTGCGTATCCGATAGATCCCCGCCCTGGGCGATTAGCTTTCGCGCCTCGTCATGTTCATTAAGCGTCATGCCTGTGTTCCCCCCAACTTGGCCGTCAGCAGGTTTAAGCCGCCGCGATACAGACGCGATTTCACAGTGCCGAGCGGCGCTCCGGTCACGGCGGAAATTTCATCCAAAGCCAGGCCATCCTGGAATCGCAATACGATGGCTTCGCGGTACTCCGCGGCAATGCTTGCCAACGCTGCATTGATGTTTTCGGCCTGCTCGCGCCGCGCCATGAGTTCCCCCGCCAGCGGACGTGTGTCGGCAGGTTCCAGTGGCGCGTGCCGATCATCCTCTTCCATTAATCCATCCAGGCTGACCGGTCTTTTCTTTCGCAAATAATCGATGGTGAGGTTCCGCGCCACCGCGTAAAGCCAGGTGCTGAATTCATGTTTGCCGTCGTACTGATGGCCGCGCTCCAGCACGCGAATCCAGGTTTCCTGAAAGAGATCCTCCGCCAGCTCACGATTTCCTGACAAGTGGATCAAATAACGAAGCAGCCTATGCTGATATTGCTCGATGAGGTGGTCCAGCAGGTCGGGATCGTGCCGGCGCAGACCGCGAGCAATCGCGCTGGTTTCGGATTCCATCGCATTCACAAGGCAATAAGCTGTGGTGTTCATGCTACCCGTACATACGGGCGAGCACCCAGGAAAGATGCAGGATGACGAAGATTAAGGTGCGGTGGGTTAAGTGTATTGTTTCCCATCTGCCGACTGTTGCTTTGACAGTTACTATCGCGCAAAGAGCGATTCGGTTGCGGATTCGCCGATTGAATGTTCGGATGTGAGCTTACGATCCTATACAACTGGGGCATCTCGCTTTCTGTCGGATGCCATATATTCCACAGCATTCACCGAACACTCTTCGGCTATATTCACAGCAGCGGCTTTCAGCCTCACACTTCCACTCTCTTAATGGCTAATCCTGGCGATTTCGCTTATACGGTGAAGCAGCAGGCGGACATCGTCCGCGTGATCGGCGACTACGTCAAGCTGCGCAAGGCGGGGGCGAACTACATCGGACTGTGTCCATTTCATGGGGAGAAGACGCCGTCTTTTTCTGTCCATGCAACGCGTCAGTTCTTTCATTGCTTTGGGTGCAACGCGTCCGGGGATGTTTTCAGCTTTGTGCAAAAGATTGAGAATAATACGTTCCCTGAGGCGGTGCGGGCAGTTGCGCAGAAGTTCGGCATTGCAGTTCCTCAGGCTAGCTTTAACAGTCCAACCGAGGCTAAGGAAGCGAAGCTGCGGACGGTGCTGCTCGAAATTCATGAGCGGGCCTGTATTTTTTTCCAAGAATGTTTGAGGCGTGCCGAAGGAAGTCATGCGCGGCAGTATCTCGCGGGGCGGGGGTTGGATGAAGCGACGATTCGCGAATTTCGAATTGGGTACGCGCCGGATTCGGGATTTCTGTTGCGGGATCGGTTGCGCGGGGACTTCCCGGAAGAGGTGTTGCGCGAGAGCGGCTTATTCTCGTGGAAGCACACGGAAGATGGCAGGGGTCCTTCGACTCCTTCGCCAAAAGACGGCTCAGTCGCTCAGGATGACAACGGAAATGGCGCGGGAAGCGGCGACAGTGACGGAGGCAAGATGGAAGCTGGCAGCCAGAAGCCAGAAGCCACACCTCAAGCCATGTATTCCAAGTTTCGCAACCGCGTCATGTTTCCGATTGCCAGCGAAGCGGGACGTGTCATCGCTTTCACCGGGCGCACGCTTTCGGCTGATGAAAAAGCGGGACCCAAATATTTGAATTCGCCGGAGACTGGGATCTATTCGAAGTCGAAGGTGTTGTTCAATCTCAGCCATGCGAAGGAAGCGATTCGCAAACTCGATTACGCCATTCTCGTCGAAGGACAGATGGATTGTATTTCGGTTTTTGCCGCCGGATTTCACAATGTGATCGCCAGTTCCGGAACCGCATTCACCGAGTTGCAGGCGAAATTGCTGGGACGATTCAGCAAGAATGTGGTGGTAAATTTCGATCCCGATACCGCTGGCGCGAAAGCCACCGAAAGAACTCTGGGTTTGTTAACCGAAGAGGATTTTCAGATCAAAGTATTGAGTCTGGAGGCCGGATTCGATCCCGATCTTTACGTTCGCCGCAAAGGCAAAGACGCATATGCGGAAGCTCTGCGCGGTTCGCAGCGATATTTCGATTATTTGATTGAGCGGGTGCGGACGCAATTTCCCGTCCGCAATGCCGAAGGCAAAGTGAAAGCGGTTAATTATCTTCTTCCGCATATCCAGCGTGTGCCTAGTCGAATCGTGCGCGACGAACTGGCGCAGGAGATTGCCCAAAAGCTTGGGATTGACTCTGGAATTTTGCGTCAGGAATTAAAGCATGCAGCGAGTTCCCGTTCCAGCGCCGCAGTGCAGGCGCGTCCCGAAAATCAGGCGACCGATGCGGAGAGAATATTGATTCGCGCTTTGACTTCTGCTACCGAAATAATTCCCTCGGACGAGCGGACCTCCTCGCGCGAGGGGACGGATGAAGAATTCGATCCCGCGCGCCAGGCTCAGTTCGCGCTGCATTCTGATCGTCTGCACGAGGGATTGGCAACGGAATCTTTAATCGAAGCATTGCTCAACGCCCCCCCAGACTCAACCGACATTTTGGAATTAGAAATCCCCGAAGGCGACCGGAATCTGTTGGCCGCCATCCTGATGAAAGATGACGAAGAACTGACGGCCGAACGGGTCGAAGGAGCCGTGAAAGCATTGCGCCGCATTCAATTGAAGCGCAAGCTGGAGCACATTCAGAATGAATTGCAAGCCTCGCGTAATGCGGAGCCGGAGCGGCTGCAAACCTTACTAGCGGAAAAAATACGGCTCAAGTTGGCGCTTCGAAGTCCAGGAATGAGCGACGTCGCATAGTGCACTTGTTTGCGAATTAAGTTGAGATCGCCTTGAAAGGGAGCGCCTTCAGGCGCGCCGTACTGCTTTCGGTCCGAATTAGGGCGGGGCTGAAGCCCGCCCCTTCAGATCCGTTCCCCGTTGCTCTTGGATGGTTATCCTTGCGACTGAGATAATTCTCTACGGATGTCCTACGACAACGCTATTTCGAAGATGTACGCTTTGGGCCACGAGCTGTCCCAGACGCCATCGTACAAGTTCGATTTGGCGCACATGCGTGTGTTGCTGGCAGCACTGAACCATCCGGAGCGACGGTTTCCTGGCGTGCTGATTGGTGGCACGAATGGAAAAGGATCCACCGCGGCCACATTGGCTTCGATTCTTGAAGTCTCAGGCCTCAAAACCGGGCTCTACACCTCGCCGCACTTAATTCGCATTAATGAGCGAATTCGGATCAATAGCACTGAGATCAACGACGAAGATTTCGCCCAGTATCACGAGGCGGTGGATCGCATTGCAGGAAAACTGGTTTCCAGCGGGGAGTTGCCCTGGCGTCCCAGCTTCTTCGAAATGCTGACCGCGATTGCATTCGAATATTTCGCAAAAAACAAAGTTGACATTGCGGTGTTAGAAGTTGGCATGGGCGGGCGGCTGGACGCGACCAACGTGATCGAACCGTTGTTGAGCGTGATCACGGATATCTCCCTCGACCACCAAAAGTTTCTTGGGGAAACGGTCGCCGAAATAGCCCGGGAAAAAGCTGGAATCATCCGACGGGGAGGCGTGGCCGTCACCCTGCCGCAACATCCTGAAGCAAATGACGTGATCGGCAACACGATTCTCGATCTTGGAGCCACTGCCGTGAACGCCGTTCCATATATGCCGCCGGTGAGCCCCGGGAGCGCGCCGCATTTTGGAGTTGCTCCCCAGAATGTACGGTCAAGCCATGATCGAGCCACGCTTATCCGGCCAATGTCGCGGTATCCGCTCGAGGTTCGGGGAAAACGAATAATCGTCGAGACTCCGCTGCTTGGCCGGCATCAGTTTAGGAACATCGCATTGGCAATTGCGAGCGCGGTAGAGCTCGCGAATAACCCACTTCTCGCGCAAACAGCGCGCGAAAAATGGGGCGCCCATCCTCAGATCACCCCCCACTCGATCGAGCGCGGGATTCGGCAAACCAAATGGCCGGGACGCTTTCAAATCCTGCCAGCGCACAATGGCGCTCCCGAATTCATATTCGATGTTGCGCATAATCCGGCCGGCGCTTGGGCGCTGCGTTCGACATTGTCGTCATGCTACGAAAATCGGAGGCTAATATTCGTTTTTGGAGCCATGCGGGACAAAGCGATTGCCGAAATCGCGGAAATCTTATTCCCAATCGCAGAGGCTGTCGTTGTGACGAAGGCAGATAATCCGCGTTCGGCGACGGTCGAGGAAATTCGGCAAGCATCGGCTCGGGTCGCGACGAAAATGGAAGCCTGCCCCGACATACCTTCAGCATTGGATCAGGCACAGATTCTGGCAGGGCCGGAAGGGTTAGTGGTTGTGACCGGATCGATATACATTGTAGGAGAAGCGATGCATGCACTGGGAGTCAACCCATCCATGAGCGACGGCCCGCAAAGGCGCGGGCAGTGAACGCTTCGCCCGAAGTCGAAAGTCCGGCTGGTCAGACGCGCCATTCTGCAAGCAAATTTTCGGCGAAAGCGTCGAAGAAATATGGCCTGCTTAGCCGGCTGCGATCCTATTTCGTTTTCGATCCGCTGATTTGGATGTACACCATCGTTCTTGGAATCATTTCAATTCCGGTGTCCCTTTCCAGCGAGAAGGAACGGATATTACATGGGTTCGCACGGTTCTGGTCAAAGTTAATCATTACGACAATCGGGTCGCCCGTGGCGGTGGTTGGCCTTGATAAGCTCGACCTTTCGAAGCCTTACATCTACGCCGTAAATCACGCGTCCGCGCTGGACATACCGGTATTGTATGCCTACCTTCCATTCCAGTTCCGAATCGCCTTCAAGAAAGAGTTACTTTCGTATCCGATTGTGGGATGGCATTTAAGGCGTTCCGGGCAAATCTGCATTGACCAACAGAACCCAGCCGCGGCGATCGGTAGCGTCCGGGCGGCGCTGAAGACGCTTAAGGCCGGGGTGCCGCTGGTGATCTTTCCCGAGGGCGGACGAACTCCCGACGGCGATATCAAGCCATTCCTCGGAGGCGCGTTCTTTCTGGCCATCAGAGCTCATGTCGACGTGGTTCCGATCGCCTTGGCGGGCACATTCGAGCTGCTTCCAATGGATACATACCACATCAAATCCCGTCCCGTGGAGATGCGAGTCGGCGAGCCCATTTCGACTGCCACCTACACCCGGAGTGATATGGAAAAGCTATCGGCAAAGGTGCAGACCGCGATGGAAGATCTGTACTATGAGCGGAACCCATCCCGTCTCACGTAGGGACAGCCGCCCCGGCTGTCCACTCGAGTGAAGCTCGACAATGTGTGTGGCAGAAAACGGGCAGGTCAAAAGCTATTGAGCTGCGCTCAATTGGACAGCCGTGGGCGGCTGTCCCTACGTAAAGCGGCGCGAAGAACAGGTGACTTAAGGCCATCCTCTATAGCACGCTCGTAACCTCTTAATGTCTTATCTTCATTGACTTAGCCTTCCAGACAAATTAACTTCGCGCTATCCTCCCGTTCCATCAAAGGAATCTGATTGCCGCGGAAAATACTGCTCGCCGACGACAGCGTGACGGCTCAAAATATGGGCCGCAGGATCCTCAGCGATGCGGGATACGAAGTCATCACCGTCAACAACGGCTCTGCCGCCCTAAAAAAGATCGCGGAACTCACGCCCGACCTCATCATTCTGGACGTATATATGCCCGGGTATGGCGGCCTGGAAGTCTGTCAGCGCCTGAAAGAATCGCAAGCGACAGCGCGTATCCCGGTGTTGCTTACGGTGGGCAAATTGGAGCCTTTCAAGGTTGAGGAAGCCAAACGAGTGCGGGCTGACGCGCACATCATAAAACCTTTCGATTCCACCGAACTGCTGGCCGCAATCATTCGGTTAGAGGATAAGATCGTGCCGCAGGCGGCTGGTGGCAAGCCGTCGCGGTCGGGTAAGGGCAGTACAGAAACGCAGTCGTTTCGCCGGAGCCGCGATAGATCTTCCGATCCTTCTACTGAAACCGGATGGAAAAGACGGCTAAGCATCCCTCGCAGTAGCCCGTCTGACAGCTCGAAAGATGTCCGGGAAGACAAGCCCAAGACTCCCGCCACTGCATTTCACGATTTCACGCGCGTTCGCGAACAAGTAGCCGCAGAGGCCAAATTGAGAGAGGAACGGGTTGAGCCGACTCCTCAAGATGCTGCGCCTGTTATCTCAGATTCGGCGCCAACGTCGCGTTTTGAAAATCTTACGATCGAACGTATTGCCGCAATTGAAGCCACCATTCCGCTGGTCGCGCCTTACATCCCAGATCAACCTCCTGAAGCGAAATCTGGAACAGCCGTCGCAGAATCCACGTCTGAAACCGTCGCATCCGAATCGGCGTCCGTCATCGAAAGCGATACTCAGACTGCTCAGCGTCCAAGCGATGCCGAAGTTATGGCCGCACTGGCGTCACTTTCGCCGGCGGCTAGTGGCGCTTCCGAGAGTGAAGCAGCCTTGGCCGCTGGGATCGGTGCGAGCGAAGAAACCAGGCTCGATTCGGAGAACGCCCCTGTAGACGCTCTATCCGCCGCGTTGGCCGCGGTGGGCGCCGTGTTGGGCGGGCCGCGATGGGTCGCAGAACCGATCCCCTTATCTAACGGCGATTCGCACCTGATTCTCGAGTCTGAAATGGAGAGCGCTTATGCTCCGTTTGAGCTGGCTGAGATCACGTCAGAATACGCGAGCTCTCCAGCACACTCTTTTGCAGAGATCGCGCCTGTGGAGATTGGCGTCGACGGCAAACTTGAATCTGAAGCCGCCAGCCACGCAAGGCTGTCGCCCGAACCCACTCAGTTGGAATCTATTCCGCTGGAAGAGCAAAATGGGAGCCCGGAAACGACCGCGACAGAATCTGCCGATGGCATTGGTTACCGCGAGATTGCGTACGCTGCCGCAGCATCCGCAGGCGCGTCCACGGTTGAGGTTTCCCGGACTGAATTCAGCCTGCCTCCTGTCGAATTGGCGGTAAATTCCGAAATTCAAGGCAGTCAGAGCATTGAATATCTGACCTCTGAACCGATGTCCACCGAAACCGGACCCGCGGACAGCAACAAGGTTTCCGCCACATCAGATGTCCAACCCTCAGTCGCCGGAACGCCGGAGCGCGAAACGGAACTGGCTGCCGCCTGGCAGAACTGGCGGCAAATCCGTGAGTCTCTGGTGGGTCCGCAGCTTACCTCGCAAATAACGGAGGCCGCGGCTGCGGGATTCAAGCAGATACGCGAGGAGAAACAGGCCGGACCAGATAACCCGGAAACCGCCGTCGGCGCCGCCAATCGGGCTGCGGCCGAGGCCTCCACGATCGCCAATATCGTAGACAGCGTGTTCGCCGAGTTAAGACCCAAGCTGATGGAAGAAATCGCCAGAAAGCTCGCCGAAGAGCGGAAATAGAAGCCAAGCGCGTTCACCATTCCAAGCATCAAATCCAGTGATTACATCAGCTATCCGGTCCGGTATCCGGTGATTATTCCTGTCTGTTGATAGCCGGATAGACTAGGTTTATGGGCATTCCCGACCACAATGTGCACGAGAGAGCAGCACCAGCGCGGTTCTTGGTCGCCTTGATTATGTGTGGAATTCTATTTCTGGGGGCGGCTTGTGGCGGGGGCTCCAGCAACAGCCAAATTTCTTCGCCATCGTCTTCCATTTCGTCGGTGACTGTGACTTGCACACCGTCGTCGCTGGCAGAGAACGCAACTTCGCAATGCAGCGCGACGGTCCAAGGGTCGGGAGCTTTTAGTTCCGCAGTGAACTGGTCCGCAAGCGCAGGAACGATCAACGCCAGCGGACTTTTCACCGCACCAAGTTCGGCTGGCACGGTGACGGTGACCGCTACCAGCACTCAGAACACGAGCAAGTATGGAAACGCGTTCGCCACCGTGACCGCACCGACCCAACCTCCGCCCACGATCACTTCGGTTTCGCTCAACTGCAATCCATCGACGATAGGCGTCGACTCAACCTCGCAGTGTAATGCGACGGTTCAAGGAACGGGGGCCTTCAATTCGGCGGTGACATGGACTGCTAGCGCGGGATCGATCAACGCGAGCGGTTTGTTCACCGCGCCAGCTTCGGCCGCCGCTGTGACTGTGACCGCGACCAGCGTCGAGGATCCAACCAAGTCTGGAACGGCGTCGCTGACGGTGCAATTACAGACGCCGCCGAGCAAGCACGTCGTCATAGTGATGGAAGAAAATCAGAGCTATTCGACTGTGGTCGGCGATACCACCGACTGGCCAAATCTTAACAATCTGATCGCCAATGGAGCGCTTCCCACGAATTATTACGCCAACTCTCATCCCTCGATTGGCAACTATTTCATGCTCACTACAGGCCAGTTGCTGACCACGGATGACAATTCCACAACAGTCTGGAACGTTGCCAATATCGCGCATCAAATGCTCGCGGCGGGCGTGCCGTTCAAGGTTTACGCGGAGGGTATTACGCAAGGCTATGTCGGCGGCAATACCGGACTCTACCTGATCCGGCATAATCCATTTGCCATGCTGTCGGATGTAGCGAGCAATCCCACGGTAGCGAACGAGACCATCTGGCCGTTCACTCAATTCGCTGCCGACCTCGCCGCCGGTACCTTGCCCGAATACTCATTCGTTGTTCCCGACGTGAATGACGACGCGCATAATGGAACGCCGCAGCAGGCTGATACCTGGTTGCAGTCCAACGTAGTCACGCCTTTGTCGAGCTACTCAGCATTCGAATCCGGGGGCGATGGCGTTCTCATCGTAGACTTCGATGAAGCGTTAGATACCGATACCGCAAACGGCGGAGGCCACGTCGCGCCAGTTCTCTGGGGGCCAATCGTAAAGGTGGGCTACACGCAAACGTCCTCTACGCTATATCAGCATCAAAGCATGTTGCTCACGATAATGGACGCGCTACAGTTGCCGAATCCTCCCGCCGCCGCGGCCACAGCGCCTTCCATGTCCGAGTTTTTCGTGCAGAAGTAAGGCTGGTGGCTGCGCACGTCCGAGGCAACAAATACCGATCCTGAATTCCTTAATTGCAATTGACACACCGCGGGTCGCTCATGTCATTATTGGCTGCGAGGATGGCGAATGCACATGGAAGCGCAACGCGCCGGCCCTATCAGTGTTCCAGAGCGCATCATTTTTATCGATGTTCTTCGGGGCATGGCGCTGTTTGGAATTCTGGCGGCGAACCTCCGCGCTTTCTTCGCGCCCCTCGATTGCTACGATAATATCGGGGTTCTTTTTCACGGCCGTGCCGATTTCCTGGCTCAGGCATTCATCGACACATTTATCCAGGGAAAATTTATTTCGATTTTTTCTTTCCTGTTTGGAATGGGCTTTGCCATCCAGATGAGCCGGGCCGAAGCGCGAGGCGCGCGCTTCATGGGTTTCTACCCGCGACGCCTTTTGGCGCTGGCGCTTTTTGGCTTGATTCACGGAATCTTTATCTGGGCGGGAGACATTCTGCTGACTTATGCCTTGTCCGGCGCGATTCTATTGCTCTTCCGCAAGCGCCAGCAGAAGACATTGCTGTGGTGGGCGGCGGGTTTGTTCTCGCTCCCTCTCGTAATGAGCTCAATTTTCGTGGGCATCTACTTCAGCCGATTCCGCCAGCCCTGGATGGTCCCCAAACCGCCGGACGTGAAAAAGCTGCACGCGATCATCAATATCTACGCGCACGGAACAGTGCGGCAGATCATGGCGCAGAACTGGGTGGAATGGAAACAGCAACTTCCCTGGACCCTTTTCGCGATCTACGCGCTGGCGCTATTCCTTCTCGGCATGTGGGTGTGGCGCGCTGGCATTGTACAAAGGCTCGGAGAATACAGGCCGTTGTTGAGGCGGGTGTGCGCGTGGTGCATCCCCGTAGGACTGGTTATTAATATTTATGGGACCACCGTGAGAGCGATTATTCCTCCCGAGAAGGTTTCCCCGTGGAACTGGTCTGCTGGCGTTCTGTTTCTGCCGGGCGCCCATATCTTAAGCGCCGGGTATGTGTCGGGTTTGGCGCTCATCTTTATGCACGAGGATTGGCGCCGCCGCCTGCGTCCATTTGCCGCGGTCGGGCGGATGGCACTGACCGACTACCTGATGCAATCGGTGCTGTGCACATTGTTCTTTTATCACTACACAACCGGTCTCTACGGACGCGTGGGGCCAGCGGTTGGCCTTATTCCAACCGTGATTCTGTATGCGGCCCAGGTCGTATTCAGCAATTGGTGGTTGCGGCGATATCGCTTTGGTCCGATGGAATGGTTGTGGCGCGGCCTGACTTATGGCAAGCTGCCGCCGCTACGCGAGACGGGATCGTGGCCCACAATCGATGAGGCCCCGATTGCAGTCTCCGCGGATCAGGAAAATCCCACCGCGACCCCCGCCTCGCCTGACCTACTTTCGTAATGAGCCCATCCAGTTGATCTAGGGACGGTGAACAGAACGGCCAGATCGCCTCTCACCCACTGTAGTTCCCCACAACTCTTGCCACCCTCCCATTCGCTGACAATTCCATAAACTCTGCTGTGTGCGTCCCCTTGTGATTTATGTAGTAGATCACCACACTGCTTACTCCCCACGGGACATCCAACAGGCGAAAGTTGAGATCCGGGTAAGCTTCGAGCCCTCGTTGAAAGTAGGCCCTCAAGTTCGCTTTCCCGATCACTCGTCCATCAGAAGTGCCCAATAGCTGAGCGGCAACCGGCGAAGTCAGCTCGACCGCGTCCTCATAGTGGGACATGATGAGATCCAAATCATGAGCATTCCACGCCGCGACCCAACGTTCTGCCAGGTCCCACGCTTCGTCTCTTGTCATAGCCCGCTTCTCCGATTCGGAATTCATGGGTTGAACCGATCTTATAGGCGCCAACGGAATTTGACGGATGGTGTATGGAAACGGGAAAAGTGCTACGCCCCTCCAGTTCTCCGCCAAACCTAGAAAAGCGGGTCTTGGATGTGTCAACGAGTGAAATGGCGATCTTACGCCCACTACTGGGCTGCGCGTTCCGTGCCGCGAGAATATAGTCCGGAAAAACTCAATACGGCACGAGGAACACCCGCGCCTTCCCGCTCGTGTCGCGCAGAAGGATATCATCGTCTTTCCCTTCAATGCGCAAGTCACCTCTGAAAGCAGTCAGAATCAGTTGGTTCTGGGCCAAATCTTCAAGCGGGCAAAGTCCTGCGAGGACAAAATAAGCTTGGATGGTCAACTGGACGCCTGACAGCCCATACGTTCCAATCAAAGCCCCACACGTTGGCGAACCGTGTATGCGACCCTTTGCGAACCTAATTTCCGCAGTTTTCGCGGCATCGATCAGGCCTTGTTCATCGCCCTTCTGGGTTCCGTCGCCGCGATATTTGGCAATGCGCCACCGGCGATTTTCAATGCCCTGCGGGGAGGTCTTGTCGAGCGGTAAAGTCGACGAGACAACCATGAAGGCGCAAGTTATACCAAGGCAGATAGGAACCTTCTTGATCAAGAGAATCGGCCTCCCACGAACTGAGACACCGAGACGAGCAAAGAAGTTCCGACTTTCAATGTCGCTAACAGGCAATTACACTCTTGTCCGCAAGGGTACGGATATATCAATACGGTTGCGACAACCCTTTATCACATTGCAAGCGCAGGAATTCGGCATTGAAATTTGACGGGGATGGTGTACAGCGACGGGAAAAGTGCTACACCCCGACGTTCCAAGGATTGATATAAAGATGACCTGTGGATTGGACCACTTAAACATACTGTCTTTCGGACCTATCATGGGAAATATAAACTTCAATATCACTACAATGTAGTATGCGAAACCGTGCGGGGATCAAGCGAATTACGACTGCATGTATTCAAAATGCTGAGGAACTATTGAATTGCCGCTAGAGCGGTCCCGAAGAGCAGCACCCATATCGCCTATCATTTGGCCGCGCTGTCTTTAGAGGAAGTCGGAAAGAGCGCGATGATTTTCATGAGTTCGCTCCACGAAGTGGGTAACCAGGATGAAAGGAGACCCGACGATTGGATTGACGATCACGAGCGGAAACTCTTTTGGGCGATATGGTCGCCGCGATTCGACAGGGAAGTTCCTTGGCAAGGTATCCAGAATGCAATGGATATCGCAAAATATATTCACGAGACGCGCCTTGCGACCTTATACGTGGACCCTGCCGATCCCGAACGGCGCTCCACAATCCCGGATGAACAATTGCAAAATCTGATTATGCTTACGGAGGCACGCCTTGTGACGGAAAAATCCAAGGAACTCCGGGACCTTACCGACGAACAGAAATCCGATCTGGATTGGTTTTTCACGGCGAGCGAGCATCCACAACTTAGGATGATGATTTTCTCGAAAGGTAGCCTCGAAAAACAAGCCGAATTCGAGAACGAACCGGGGGGCTGGATCCGCTGGCTACGGACCACCATCGAGGAATCAAATCGCATGAGCATGGAAATGACGCAGCGCGAAATAAATCGCGTTCCACCAGAAGGGGAGGAAGGATATCAGGACAAGTGGGAGATTAAAATCCGGCTGAAATCGTGGTCGCACTCGATTAGACCGAAGCTCTTGAACGAATGGAACGAAA